>BNJS01001169.1_pt1 | contig 147586 bp, 134 predicted proteins | sample 8540461 | NCBI WGS metagenome assembly BNJS01 (sample SAMD00202454, study PRJDB9452) | human saliva metagenome | isolation source: human saliva | place: Japan | reverse complement strand
AATCACACCAATCACCAATACTTAAAAGTAAATCTTCAAGTCCTTCGGTCAAAAATCGTTGAATTTTTGGCATTGTAGGATCCCTTTTCCAATCCATCATAAAATTCCATATCCCATAAACCTAAAGCATAAAAATCATATCGATAAATTGATCATCCAAAAGAAAATGCCACCATTACAACGATAAACAAAAAGGTATCGACTTCAGTTTTATTATTTTTCCCTCTAGATTTGCAAACCTATTTTGCTTTTTCTCAACTTTTAATTATAATTATCTTAGTTTTACCCTGAAATAGAAATGTCAACACTCATAAAAACCATTATTGAAACAACTGAAATACCATCAAAACCAGATTTGTCTGTTTTAAGTATTCAGACATCGCAGAACAATCACAGACACCTTATTTTCTCCTCTGACAATGCTACACTCTCCAACTTCTAGCTTACCAACAACTACCCAGACACAACACCTCACGAACAACTTCACGCAAAAGGCTTTAATACTCAAATCTTTTATACCACTCAGATGAAAGTTGCAAGCACTTTCTCCGATATCAAGAGAGTCGACCAACAAGAACATCTTGCTACTTTCTTCAATCCTGAAAAGAGAGAGCTGACTACGAAAATCAGCAATCTCCTTCCTCTCTGAACTTTTATGAAAAAGAGAGTATGGAACCTCGAGAAATTTATCAAAAGAAATCATCAGGCTTTCCTTTCAGGCTGGTGCATCAAGACCTTCACTTTCAGCCACAAGAAGATGGAATTCTACTCAGACTTGGAGCCAGATGGAGTCCTTGTTCAAGTTTTGTCTTTTTCTCATCAAGAGTTTTGGAAATATATGCGCATCAAGTTCATATCTGGTGTAAAAATGAATATCGACTGTATCCCGCAAGATGGAAAGATTCTCCTTTTCAAGCCTCGGATAAAGATGGAGATCTCAGAACTATCGATGCCCAGAATCAGCTATGCCTGGTATCAAAACTGAAAGTATCGTTATCAGATTTCTCGATGCTCAAAAAGTGTAGATAGTTTTGAGGAAATCTGACGTTTTCCCCAGATCAAATATATCTCTTTTTGGAATCTGGTATCAAGTAAAACAACAGGGATCATCATTATCACAGGTCCTACCTGATCATCGCGAAAAACATGACAACCCTCTGCTCAGCCCTCACTCAACGATGGCTCATAGTGCTCTTGAAGATCCAATTGAATACAAAATCTCAGGTCTCCAACAGTCCTCAGATCCAATTATGAAAAAGGCTACACCCTACGAACTCGGCCTCAAAGCTGTTCTCAGACAAGATCCCGACATCATCCTCATCTGAGAAACCCAGATCCAAAGAGACAGCCTCGTGCCATAAATGCAAACGTACCTGACATCTTGTATTCCACAACACTTCATACCAATTCTGCACTCGATTCACTTTCGAGACTGAGTGAATATGCGGGTCGAGACCATTCCTCCTTGCACCCACCTTCCAACTCATCATTGGTCAGACTTGTTTCGTAAACTCTGCGCACTGCTCCAAGCTCCAACAAAGCTAGCCCTGAACAAGACAGCGAGATTCGTACTACCTCTCCACATTTACAGAAAAGATCCAAAAATCACAGCTCCTACATAACGGTCAGAATTCCAACTGCAGTTGGTTGTCCTCACTGCGTGGCTCTGATACCTCGGAATGAAGATCGCTGATCATCGATACTTCCTATCAGCGATCAACTCAGAAGCCATTCTCACATTCAAGGAAGAGCTTGAATCTATCGCAAGCAATTCAGACTTCTCTTTATCAAGACGGAATGCTTAAAAAGTTGTTGAAGGAAAGCTACATGCAGAAGTTCATAGGTAAGTTATTAAAAAGCTCCAGTAATAATCTGGGTTTTTGATTAATTAAACAAACTTCTTGAAAAATCCTCAAAGCAAACCTTGATTTCTTGGTTCTCCTGAGTTCATAATAGCCATTATCATTATGATAAACAAGCTGATAATAATAGTTTTTACTCATGCAGCGGATAATCAGTTGGATATTCATCATCTGGTAGCTGAATCTGTTTTCTTCATATTTTGAGGATTGTACATCAACTCAGGCAACCATAATGATTCAGTGAACGATTCTGTGAACAGGACTATCAGCATGAACTTTTCTTTGCTGGTGTACTGAGGCGTTCTTTTTAGATCTTAAATCTAACGCTCTCTTTGTTCTAACAGGATGATAGTTTATCCTCTCCATAAGTCCATCTATAAACCCAATTTCTATCTGATCAAATACAATTTACATGTGTATTTTCCCCTTTGACATATGTTGACCTTCTGTTTTAGATGCTCGTTTGAGCATCTTCATCCTCATTTTTTATAATCCCAAAATTTCTGCGGATGAAACTCAAACTCTTAGCATCTACCTCAAACTTGAGGCCTGACCAAATATCTGAGCTCATATACTATCGTTGCATATCTATCTTGTATTCCAATATTTCCAATCAATTTGCAAATTTGGGAATCTTCTTTTTGAGACCAATCCAAATAGTATCTATTCCTAGGATGCTCAATGGAATCACTATCAAGGAGAAATTAATAGTAAGTATTATCTTGAAAACATCACTTTCGCATCATTCCCTCTCTGTGACTTGTGGGTGAGATGAATCTTTAAGAAATATCCTATGAAAATCCATATATTTCCTTCGTCCAGAACTTACTAGTAAAAGAAAAGACAAAGCCTCATCATTAAAGAGAATATCATCAAGTTAATTGAAGTTCTCCATTTTTGAAGTATAGTATTCAGTTACTTAAAGTTGAGCATCCAAAAGCTCCGTTGAAGTTTTTTGTCCAGTAAAGAAAAATTCCAGCTAAAGTAGGTAAAGATAAAACATAAAAAGAAAATAATATTTTTTTTTCATATTTTCTCTAAAAATAAATGCCCTTTAACATAGTCCTTAACAAAACATAAATAAACAACGTGAGGAATTTTTCTAAGACTAATGAAGTTTTTAACATTTCCTACATGTAATATTCACAAGATTAAAGGCAGATGGCTTCTGTCAGACTTTCACGATTCAGTAAATAAACTTCTTAGAAAATCCCATAAAGCAAGTCTTAATTTCTTGATCCTCTTGAGTTCATAATAGCCATTATCATTATGATAAACAAGCTGATAATAATAGTTTTATCATACAAAAGCGGATAATCGGTTGGATATTCATAAGCACAGTAGATGATCTTTTTCTTCTTCATATTTTAGGTTTGTGCATCAACTGAGAATGCCCAAGTTCCCATATCCTCAAAGAGAAGAAAGATATATATAAAACTGTTCACCCACTTTTCAAATGTTATTCTTTATCATAGGAAATCCCCTAATTGTTAGCGAATTAAAATAATCATTTTTTTTGAGACAAAACAAGATCTAATCAGAATCTTGAGTAACAAGTCATTTAAATCTTCAATGTAACAAAAATCAGATTCTTCCTCTCTCTTAAAAGATAGTAGGTTCTATCATTTCTAAGTTATCTATACATCCAACTTTATCAGATCAAATACAATTTTGATATTGAATTCCTCCATTTGACAGTATTGTTTCCATCTCTTAATATAATTATTTCACCAATACTCATGTTTGTATCAAAATTATCCCAAAATGATTGAAAATAAAGGTAAAGAAGCTCATATCTACCTCAAATTTGCGGGAAGAACAGCTGACATCTGAACTATATCCTACCTCCATTGCAATATATTGATGCAAAATTTATATAAATTGAAAATCTGGAATTTGATCTTTTGATATTCATACTCCTCTATTTTTCAAGTTTCATCAAGAAAATCAAAAAAAATAATTATGATCATCTAGAAAATCATCTACAACAGTAAAGGATGCATCTGATGTAAAGTCTTTTTGTCCACGGAAACAGTTTGGATTTCAAAGATCATACTTCAATCTGTCTCAACTAAAAACTATCATCTCCTGTAAGTAAATGATCATCAGAAATAGTACTCCGGTAAAAGTTATCCCTTATCCTGTATTATCCTGATATTCAACAAATTTTCTCGATACATAGGAAAATGAAAAAGAATGAATAAAAACACTTTGTTTTATACAAATACTATCAAAAAAAAATTACAAACAACATTAGATGCAACAAAATTTTTCTCATTATAAGTTTATCAAATAAAAACTCCCAAAAGATACTTTTGAGGAGTCTAACTTAAGCATTAAAAGCTTTTTTTGGACATAGACCAAATACAGGAAATTTATGCCTTTCTCCTCTACGATACAGATCTCGAAAATAAAATTTGTTTTAATTTCACTCTTACGAAAAGTAATATTCCTCAAGATTAAAAGCTGAATGCTGACTTCTGTCGGAACTTATTTTCTTTTTACCTTCAGGTCTAGGTTTCTTGGTGCTGATCCTCATTCTGACTTCGCAGAAAGCGAAATCTTTTCCCTCTCTACATCTACATAAGTACTCTCACTTCTACCGTCTGTCCTGCCTTACCGTAATCAGTTCTGCACAAAATAATCTGCCATTTTAGCGACATAGTTAATCATAATTATGCAATCAAACATCCCTTAAGTACCATTAGTGCATTTCTCCCAGCCCTTGAGCTTCATCCCTATCTGAACATCTTTGATATCAAGACATCAGATTTAATCTGGTTTCTCAATTTCTTCTCTCGGATCAAGTCCTGGCACTCTGAAGTTTCATAATAATATCTTCCATCGTCTCAAATCCAGTTCCTTACTTATCACAAAAGCTGAAATCTGGCTCTCATCGTGATGAAGGCATATCGAGGAGGAAGTTTCAGATTTTTCTTTTATTCAAGCTCTCCTTCAAAGGAATGCATAGGTCGCTTTGTGATGATCTGGATGGATTCCTGTCGCATCAAGTGGCTCTTTTTCCCTCTACAATTCTCCAAAAATCCAATCGCCTGTTCATGAGCCTTTGGACCATGAGACCTTTCACTTTTTGATCTGTCTCCTCAAAAGACTCCAGTTCCTCATCTCTATAAGCTACCACATTTTTAGCTACATAGTAGAAAGACCCGCAATATACTGCAACAAAGTATAACTTGCTGTAGTTTACATCAACCCCCACTGCATTTACCACATCTTCAACTTTTTCTTCAAGTCTTTAAGGATTTTGATCTACACATCATGCTGATACTGCCCGATTCAATTGCCTTCGGATCAATTTTGTCAATTCTGCCAAAGGATCCTGTACCCTATGAGCAATACTTAATCGCCCTCTAATCGTCAACATCCAAATTTGGATATTCATCTTGTACTGGTTGAAGCCGAATATACTGATGCACGACCTCAGAAGTGATCACATACTGCACTGAGATTATATTTGACAAAATCAGCGAGCAATCTTTTCAGATTCCCTACTAGCAGTTCCATTCCCAGTACGATCAAATCAATACCGTCTGCTACCAAGTTCAAAAGTGATTTTTCTGCTTCTGCAATTTTATTCTGAGGCTCCGTTGGATAAATAACTTCTTTAGCAGAGAAATTTTCCTGTTTGATCTACAACCGCCAATTTGCATCCTGTTCCAAAAGCTTGGATCAAATCCCAACAAATCAATCCCTTCTATGGAGGTGTCAAAAGCAAATTTTTCAAATTGTCCCCAAAAACTCTAATCGCCGCTTCATCTGCCCATCTTTTCTTGTCTGATCTAAAGCTCTCTCTCTCAATTGATGGCAAAAGACACGCGTCAATCCATCCTCTATCGCCTCATGCAAATACTCCACACTTGAATTAGCACTTTTGAGGGACAACACGAGTTGAAAATTCTGAAATCTTTGATTGAGAAAACTCGAATTCCTACGGATGAATTGTTTTTCTCAGCTCTTGAGACTGCTAAATATGCATAAGAGAGCATCTCAGAAAGTATTGTGAGTCTTTATAAATCTTGTATACCAGCACTATCTTCAAAAGTTTTGGTAGCTTTGGTCTGAAGTTTTGCATTTACTTCTTCAAAACTGCTTAATCTCCCAGCTCTCAAAATCTGCACTGATCACTGACTGCTTCTGCGAGACTCCTTTGCTCCTTGAATTGACTCTGCTACATGCAGAGTTTTCGCATAAGCAGTAGTCTTTTCCATATTTCCCTGCCTCCGCTTCAGCGTCCTCTTTCTCAGCTCAGCTTTTGCTAAAATTTGTGCAAGCGGTTCAAGCCCCTTCGCCTTTGCAATCGTCGCTTTTGTATTTTTCTTTTCCTTGAATGGTCTATACAAATCCTCTACTCTCATAAGGTTTCCAACCAGAGAATCTGAAGTCTGAGTTCATCTGTCATAAGTCCTTTTCTTCAATAAGGTCCTGTGACATCTTGCTTCCTTGCTTCTAGATTTTGTATAGCTATAAAGTTCATAAAATCACGCAACTGCTCATCACTTGCCTTTAGTCATTTTCCTTACGATAACGAGGCAATAAACGGAATCGTATTTCTCATCAAAAGTTGAATAATAGTATTGATTACTCGGGTTTCCATACCTGTTTTGATTGATAATGCGAGTAAGATCCATTGGTATTGATAATCTAATATAAAAATTTGTTTATAGCAAAGACAGCGTTCTCGTTTGATGATTCTCGCTTTTCTGTTTGGACAATCGCTCCTACAGGACAGCAGTTTTTCAGCCTGAGGATAATGATTTTGTGGTAAATCTGATTTGATAATCATCATTCACATTTTTATTGTCATGCAAAATTCATCATCACACATAATCCGCAGTGGATGCAGGCTTCTTGTAAAATTGTTAGTTGCTTTTCCATCTCTATAATTACTGATTAAATTCACGATTCTCTCTGCTTGATCAGCCTATTCTCAAAACTAGAAAGTGCAGGAGATCTGATTTTCTGGATAGATTGTTTCTCAGTTTTTGCATCCTTGACTGCCTCAAACAAAAGTTTTACTCTCTTTTAGACCAGTTGAAGACTGTTATTCTCTTAGTCAGGTTTCTGTCTGATCTTCTTTTCACTCATATTTGTATAAAATAAAATATCTCTCGTTAATCAGTACACCATTAAAAACTGATTTCCAGTTTACGATATTGATCCAAAATTTCAAGTACAGACCTGAGAGGAGACCACCTCTGGTCCACAGGCGGACTCAGAGACCGAAAAGCGGCCCTTAGAATACAGAAGGCTTTGGGATGTGAGGTGCACACACGCAACTTAATAGGATTAAAGCCATTTATATCTGCAACAAATAACAAATCGGTTCCAAATCCTTGCTTCTCACTTTTCATTTGGGTAAACTACTCGTTTGAAAGATTTATCTTGATATCACTCGCATCAAAAGAAATCAGATGTTTTTCTTTTGTTTACGACTTTGAATATATATTCATCCCTCGCAACACAACAATAAATCAAAATTTCCTCTACTTTTAGATTTCACATTTTAAAAATCTGTGATATGATTCACGCTCATCAAAAGTTAGCACAGCATCATATCCTGAGGACAAGAATAGTCATGAATCGGGTTATTGACTGATCAAAGATGTTTCCTCAAACGAGTAAAATCAAATACTCATTTCTCATCTCAAAATCTGGTCACTCAAAGCGATTTTCTTCTAGATTGAGTGCAGCAAACTCGAATCTATCCCCAGTTCTCTATCATAAAAGTTGAGAAACACTGGCATCAAAAGCTTCACTCTCATGGCCCATAATCCAATACCAATGCAGTACACCAGGGGAATATGAGTCATTATTTCCAATTCCATTTTTCAAGGAGCATTTAGCAAATGTTGAAAGCCTCTGTGGCATAATGCTCCCAAACGTAATCCTTTCTCAGCAAAGCACCTTCAAACCTAAAAATACGATCATATATTCATATCTACCCCGTGATACGCAAATGTTGCTTTGCTAGCCCTCACTGACTCAAAGATTCAAAAATCTGGCTCAATCTGCTCGACCAAATCATATTTTGCAGACAAAAGCCTCCTCTGAACTAATACAAACTAACAACTCTATTTCTCCCTACCAAAACTTCCAAAGATATCTTTTATACTTTTCTTTCTTACCCAAAACCTGAAGATAAAACTTTACCTTCTGTCTGCTGTGTGAGTTTTGCCAGTTCTTTCGTGTTCTAAATTGTTTCTTGCTTCATCAGCCAAACATAAAACATCTCTCCATATTTTTATAAAAACAGAATATTTCTCTGAGAGTTTCTAATCAGAGATCAAAAATACTGATCTCATCTTTTGCAGAAAGATCACAAATCTTTTCTATGATTATACCAAACAAGCGTGTGTGTCCATATTTGATTTTTGCTCCAGTTTTATAAGATGACCAATCACGAAAATCAGGCTTTTTATATTTTTCCCTTTATGCGATCAAGCATTAGTAACTCTCCAATATTACACGAGATAGCTTGTAGGCTATTTTTGTTCATGAACAACCTCTTTTATTTATCATAATCGGACTAATCACAGATCTGGTCCGTAATTGCGAAGTCCATCAAAAAGAAATCTCAAAAAGATATATCGATTCCTTATGAGAACAAAATCAACACAGAAAATCAATATTTTTATATCAAGTATTTTAGGAAAGTTCACAGTATCGAATTCTGATCGGAATTTTGCTCTCATTTCTTTCTCTAGTATTCATTTATATCCTTACCAAAGTAGAGGCTATTTGAGGTACTAGCAGTCAGAGTCAGTGCAGTGATGCGACATTTCAAACCTTTGTAGTTGCGTGATGTACTTTGTTTTAATGAAAATATCAAGTCGGCGACCACATCAAAGTTCATATCGATGGCCAGGTTATCAGGAAATCCTAGATATTAGTGCTTTATATCTGAATCGCAGGGAAAACGAATATGGAGAAAGTACTGATAAATACTATCACATTCCCAACAATCAACTATGGCTAAAACCCTATCAACAAACTCAACCTCTCTCATGATAACTACACCAAAAGAATCAATCATAATCCCTTTTTCCAACGAGGAATTTAGTCTTCCTTTGACCAAAACGGTTAAAAGAAATCAAAAATTCTCAACAATTACCTTCCCTCAGAGCAGCTTCTCAAGTAGGAAATTACAAAACCTATATCGGTAAAAGATATAAAATGAGTACTTATCAAGATAGGAAAAACGCATATTTGGATAGGGATTTCGCAGAAGAAAGGATGAAAGAATCCAAAATGTACACCATTCTGCCTTTATTGAAAAACCTCAAAAAGTCTGTCAAAACGAAAAATAAAAATCTGACTCTGGGATCGTTTACCCTCTGGAGTCAGTTTTCTATAAAATTCTTGGAAAGAAATATCAAAAAGTCACGGAAAACTTGACAAAACAGGGAGGGGTATATATAATCAGTATATCTTTATTTTTATTAAAAGCAAGATGGAATTTAAACTTAATCGATACGATACTCATTATCGTTATGGATCAAATCAAAGTCGATCAAAGCAGATAGATAGACTAAACGAACTTTTATGAGAAAAATGAGTTCTTGTCTATTCGGATGAATATGGGAATACAGCAACAAGGATACTGCACAATGTTGTCTTAAGGTTAAAAAGATGACTTACCCTCAAGAATTATAGATCATGCCAAGTCCATATCTCGTGATCTATTGGACGCAATGTGAGTTGAATCAGTAAAATGAACACCCTCTCACAGCTTACTTGAAAAGTTGAGTAACAGGCTATGAGCTTGAAAAAGTTAATAGAATGAAAGATAAATTCAATTTTATAGCAGAAAAATTAGGCTTAATATCAAGCTTAATACTTGATGCTAATGAATTAGTATTACTACTTAATTTCCCTGGATACTTTGATTTTGCAGAGTTTTATAATCGTCATATGGCAGAAAGTGACAATCTGGAAAAGATCGATTTCACTGAACTTAGTCAGAATATTTCTAAGTTTTTATTGAGCATTAGAACGTGCAGTTCATGAGAGACAAAATCAACCTAGCAATGAAGAGCCGCTCATTATTATTGAAATAGATGACTATGAAGTTGAAAAACTTAATAAAATGAAGAATGAATTCAAAAATATAGCAGATGATTTAGATTACATACGGTTATTATCCCAAGCTAAGGCATTGGGTATTAATCTAAACCACTTACCTGGATATTTTTGATTTTACAGAGTTTTATGCTAATTGTATGACAGAAATTGAAGATCGGGAACGATCGATTTCACTAAACTTAGTCAGAATATTAATAAGTTTCACAAGAACCCTAGAAAATACTATTACATAAGCAAAAATGCAAGATAGAATCGAATAATAAAAATAATTGTATTTTCTTTTTACGCCCTGTTAGGGCGTAAATTATTAAACCATTTATTTTCTTATGCTACTATGAAATTTCTTTTTGAATTTTTGCTATTCTGCTCAGTCTCAATCAAAGTGATAAGAAAAAGCTATCAAATAAAAAGATCTCGAAAGAATGAGAACCAACCAAAATTATAAACATAAAATATTTATCAGACCAGCTATAGGAATACTACAACTGAGTCGAAAAGATATCACGCAATGAAAATTAGTAATATCAAAAGTTGGATGATCTCGAATACGATATGTCTTCATAAAAATGGAACTATTTTTGTTTAACGTGACTTATATATGCTTTCAGAAAAGTCAGAGTTTTTAATGTAATTATAGAAATTTAATCTCCACTAACTTCCTTGATCTGATCGCGAATCACTCAGCAGCTTTTTCAAAACTCCCAGCTGATAGCGCATTATCAAGCTGAATTTTAAGATCCCGAGGATAATTTCTCTCTCAGCTTTGGTAGCTTTCTTGAGTTTTTACCTTTTCATCTTGATAAAGAACTAAAATCCTGATTCAGATTTGATCTGTTTTTCACACTTTCAAGATTTTTAACATTAGAAAGTGCTACCGAAGAGAATGCCATGAGTTCATTAAACTTTTGTTGAATATCACAGCGACGATAGGTTTCTCATAGAGATTTGATCATCGACTCAGTAAAAGCGTCCGCATACAAAATCACTTCACTATTAGGATTTCTTGCAGCACGCCCAATAATCTGAATAGAAAGTTGTAGACCTTAAAAATCCTTCTTTGTCAGCATCTAGCACTCAAATCAAAATGCGCCTCTGGCAGATCGATTCCTTCTCTGACAAATTTACCCCAGAACAATGATATCAATTTCTCCAGTCCTAAGTTTGTGATAATTTCCCAACGATCTATTGTGTAATTTCACTATGAAGATAAAACCTTGCTCAACATGCTACGAGAAAATTTGTCGCTTTCTTGAAGACTTTTTCGTCAAAGTCACGAGCAAAATTTTACCTTTTTACTGATATGCTCTCTCAGCTTTCCAAGCAAATGTTCCAAAAAGGCAGAGCATTGACCTCTCAATGCTTCTGGATCCGATTGCAAATAAGTTGCTAATAAACCATCAAACATAATAAAAAGAAAAATAAATCTGAATTTCAGTCTAATAGTTCTCCCTACAGAAAACAAGACACGCAGGCGACATTTCTACAAAATTGATCAAACTATTTTCCTCTTTGCATTATACCACTAAAAGGGGTATACTAAGTATATTTTTATCCTTTATTGTTTACTATGATGACACTTATTCTCCTCTAGTTTTCTACTTGGAGCTATTACGCTAACAGGATGTGGACCTACAAACCAACAACGAAATCCTCACAGGAGAAGATATGCTTGTGCAAACTTGAGCTGAAAGGCTCTGGAATGGACTCAACAGGAATAGTAAATCCACAAGTGAATACTGTGTTTCTCAAGGAGGAACTAGTGAAAATCAGAAAAAGATAAAGATGGTGCTGAATTCGGAGTTTGTAAACCTTGCAAACGGAGAAGAAAGAGAAGAATGGAATTTCTACAGAGAATCTCAATACATAGGACTCTCTCTGGCAGATGCAGAAGCTAAGGCAAAAGAAAATAAAAGTAGAATTCCATATCGTTGAACAGGATGGAGAAAGCTAAGGCATTGACAATGGATCTTAGACCTGGGCATGTGTAAATGCAGTAGTAAATAGTGGAATAGTAACATCAGTAGTTATTGAATAGTACAAAATCAATAAAATAAAAAGAAATTCTGAATTCAAAGTCAGTTTTCTCTGTTGATTCTCTTGCATTCAAGAGGCAGAACGATAGATTATAGAGAGTGTATTTATTTCTCCAAACCACTATGAAGAAATCACATCTTTTGCTCCTTTTTGAACCTTTCTCTTGATAAGTGGAATTTTCCTTTTGATCAATCTTTTTCCTACCTAGCAAGCAAAACTCCTCACGAGAAGCAAGAGTCATAGCAACTTGAACAATCAATAATCAAATTATTCCTGAAACTCAACTCACAAATCCAGCTTCTGAATACTGTATTCAGCAAGGAGGTCAACTCATTCAGACCACACTTCCTGAGGGAAGAATATCAAAATTATAAGCTCCCAAACGGAGAAGAAATCGAAGAACGAAAGCTTTTATCGTGCTGCTCCTTACTAGGAAAAGAAACTTGAAGAAGCACAAAATCTCACAAAGAAAAATAAAGTTATATTCCGCCTTCTAGAACAAGAAGGAACAATCTTGGAAACAACAGCAGATTATACCCAGGTCGCATCAATACAATCATTCAAAATGGGAAAGTAATCTCCCGCTTTTGAAGAATAAAAAGCAAAAATTTAAGGAAAAATAGATCAAAATTCTGACTTGATTCTTCTTTCAGCTCAAAATTTTAGAAAAACAACAAAAACATGAAAAATCCTTTTTACCAAATTTGAGCAATATTGCAAATTTGCACTATCAACTTCCCGCTCGCATCGCAAAACTAGAAAAACCATCCGATCATTACTCCTGATGATGTCTTTTTGGCATTATACTAGCATTTATGGAGACTCATCTAGAAGATAGTCTTTCGTGCATTAGTAAATATTCATGAAAACCCAAAACTTGACAAATATCTCGAGGATATGATGACAGAGAATATGAATATGAAATCATCCATCAAGAAGAACTCAACCCGATCACTATCATTTTCCATGCAGAAATTCACTTTCATCTCAGCCTTACCTCGATAATCCCCATCTAGAACTTTCTCACTTACTTTCTCGAGTGCTTACCTCTTCTATCTAGTCCTACAAAAACACTCTTAAAAACACCAATTACTCTAAAATCCTCAAGCTACCAACAAACTCGAGCAAATTCCAATTATTCAAGAACTCGGTTTATTCCCTTTCTCAGAAACACTTGATGAGATGCTCGCTCAACAGTTTAGATTATTCTGACCTTGAAAATATGCAAATCAAAATTTGAACAAATGAAGATATTAACTGACTTTTTCAATACTCTCGAAGAAAAAGATTTCTCAAACTTCATCTAAACTTGAACATACCATTACTAGCAGTGGAGAGAGTAGAAATAATTGACAAACCAGAATCAGACAAAAATCTGACCAAAGTGCAGTTTCTACGACTGATTCAAAAAGTGAGAAGACTTACTATTGAATACTTTGGGACTGATCTCACAAAAGAAGCAAAGAGATGGCTATCTTGACCCTATCATCGGAAGGGATAAAGAAATCGATCAAGTCATCTATACACTTTTGAGAAAAACAAAAACAATCACTTTTTGCATCGGAGAAGCCGAGTCGGAAAAACAGCTATTGTGGAAGGACTTGTACAAAAAGAATTAACTATGCAAAAAGTACCTCAAAAGCTGATTTGAAGAGAGTTTTTCTTTTAGATATGGGAACACTCGTTGCGGGGACAAAATATAGAGGAGAATTTGAATCAAGAATGAAATCTATCCTTGAAGAGGCAATAGACCCCACAAATAATATCATCCTCTTTATCGACGAACTCCATACAATTATTGGTGCTTGAGGACAAGACCAAAACGATGCTGCACAAATGCTCAAGCCGCTTCTTTCTAGGGGAAAAATTAAGCTTTAGTGGTGCTACTACTTTTTGACGAATATCAAAAATACATTGAAAAAGACGCTGCACTAAAAAGAAGATTTCAAGAAGTCGTAGTTGAAGAGCCATCTCTCGAAACTACAAAACAGAATTATCTAGGTCTCAAACAGATCTATAGAAGATTTTCACAGGAGTCGCTCTTTCTGAGGAAGCAATCGATGCAGCAATTCATCTGAGCAAAAGATATATTCTTAATAAACAGCTCCCTGATAAAGCCCTCGATATCATCGATGAAGCCTCAGCTCGCAAATCCACAATGCAACAAAAACTCGATAACGATGATACTTATGCCAAACAAGAGATAGAAAAATTCAGAAACAGATTGAGGATGCCATCGAAAATCAGGATTGATTTCTGCTGCCGAACTCAAATCCAAAGAAGATGGGCTCAAAAGAACTACAAAAGATTCGCTCTACCAAAAACATCCCTATGAATCTCAGATCAATAATTACCTGCTGATGATATTGGGAAAGTTCTAGTAGATAAAACTTGAATCCCAACTAATATTGTCAATGAAGATGAAATCACAAAACTCAAAGACTCGACACAGAACTAAAATCACAAATCACAGGTCAAGATGAAGCGGTAGATAGCGTTGTAAAAACTCTCATCAGAAGCAGACTTTCTGTAATTAGAAAAAGCAAACCAATCGGCTCATTCCTCTTTCTCGGACCTTCTGGAGTTGGTAAAACCTACCTTGCAAAAGCTCATTGCAAAAACCTATTTTGGGATGAAAATGCCATGATCAGATTTGACATGTCTGAATTTGTAGGAAAAATTCTCGGTATCAAAACTTATCGGCTCTCCTGCTGGATATGTCGGATACGATGAAGGACAGGCATGCCAAAGCAGTCAAAAAGAAAACCATATTCCGTACTACTTCTAGATGAGATCGAAAAAGGCAGCTCTGACGTGCTCAATATCTTGCTTCAAATCCTTGATGAAGGACAACTCAAAGATTCTAGGCCACATAAAGAGTCGATTTCAAAATACCACTATCATCATGACTTCCAACATTGGAACTGAAGAATTTAGCAGTCTTTCAATCTGATTTGATACTGGTTCATCTCAAGACATCGAGAACAAACATCGCCCAAGACATCAAAACTAGAGTCCTTTGATGATCTCAAAATTACCTCACTCCTGAACTATCAAATAGAATCGATCACAAAAATAGTCTTTAGAGCTCTGACCAAAGCAGATCTTAGTGAAATTTTCAATCAAAAGATCAAGACTTTCTCTTGCTGCTCGAAAAAGCAAAACGATAAAAGTAAAACTCCCAAAATTTTACAAAAGCAAGTAGATCATCGACAAGATCTATGATCCTCAATTCTGAGCTAGACCTGTTGAGAGATATATCAGCGAGAGATTGAACCTGAGATCATCAATAGTTTATTAAATAAAAACATTAAAAAGAAGCCTCTCGCTTCTTTTTATTTTTCTCTATCTTTTTCCTTTTTATTTTGACGGCAAATAGCTATACGTACAAACGCTTTTACTTAACAATCAATACAAAATGTCAGCTCATAGCTCGTTATCAAAAGATGCACTCTGGCAACTTTTTGGAAGAATTATCAGTGCTCTCTTTGGATTTGTTATTACAAAAATCATTGCTTCTTACCTCGGACCTCTCAGATACAGGATTATGGGACAATTTTTAGATTTTTCGCATGGTGGACCACTTGTCGACTTTGGAATCTATGTCCTCGCAGTCAAGAGACTCTGAACCCTCAGCAGAAATCCCAGAATACTTGAAAACAAAAAGATCAAAACTCGGACTTCTGACCTAATTCTCCACTTGGATCTGAATATGGAAAATTCGTAGGAACAAGAATCTTTTTAATAGGACTCATCTACTCACTTGCAATTGTAGTTGCCTATCTTATCCCAACATATACCTCAAATCCATTCATCGTACGAGGATTGCCACTTGCGATGTGCTATTCAGCGAGTAATATGTATGCCGGTATCCAACAACTCCTCTCCCAAATCTTTCGAAAAATGAAAAAGACTAACTCGATCTTTGATCATCGCTAGACTTTCTCAGCTTATTGTCCTTTGCCAGTCGTGTATTACTTTTTCATCGGTGAATTTCACAGCATCCGAAGCTACCACTCCAGCAATGGTTACTGCCTTTGCTCTGGTAATTTTTCTGTCGTTGCTAGCTCTTTTCGGACAAAATGTGAAATGCATCTTCGTACCAGATCTCCTTCCTCTCAAAAATCAGATTTGACTTCTCTTTCATCAAAAGACCTCTCAAAACAACCGAAGATACGGATTTTCCTACTTCTTTTAGTAGTTTTCATACCCTCTTGGTATTGATGTTTTTAGGCCGATTTTTCCCAACCTCCTCAGATTTAAATATGCAGGAATATGGGCTTTATCACTAAGCTTAATCGAGTTTTACTCATCATCCCTCCTCTCTCTGAAATAGTCTCCTCCACAAAATCCCAAAATACTCACTCGAAAACAAGAAAAAGCCTTTGAAATCTGATGCTTTTAGTCGGTTTTCTTGGACTCTAGATTACTATCAATTTTGGACTCTTTTTCATCAGACATCATCCCTATTGTTTCTTCAGGAGAATTTTTAGGCTCTTGGACTGACATTACACATCGAGGATCAGATCAGGTTTTGCCTTTTTGTGAATGTTCTCTTTATGAGCTTTGTTAAACAAGTTTACAACTACACTTTTTGTCGCACTTGATCAGCAAAATAAGCTCTTTTCTATCAATGCAACCTGAGTACTCATCTGATGTCTTATCGGAATTTTCCTCATCCCTCGCTATTGACTTTTTGGAGGTGCGATCACAACTTATCATTGAAACCTTTTTCACAGGATGAGCGATTTTAATAGGAAAAATCAAAAATCTGACTCCAAAGATTGAACGAGCTCTCGGATTCAGACTTTTTCTTTCTTTATTCATCTCTACTTTACTCGGGGTTATTTTACAAATTTTTCTCAGTCCATATCTCAACTTTTCAGGACTCCTTACAAAATTACACCTTAACTTTTCATCATTGCCGGGATAGTAAATGCTACCTTGTTTACCTCATTTACCATCCAATCAAACAAGTTGCCAAAGGTCTACCCGAGAATAACCCTCTTTTACTCTGGAAAAATCATCAATGTTCAAAACGATTTTGAGAAATTCAGTCAATATCCTCTTTCAAAATCCAAAGATCATCAGACTTTCATTTCTGACTTTGGTCTTTTTCTCGATCGCAGAATGTATTTTCTCATCTATTATTTCAATACCTTTCTCATCTACAAATACGAAAGTGGAATTCAGCTTTCGATGCCTTTATCTATATCCTTGATAAACTCAACAACCAAGGGCTAATGATGACTATCATTTTTCATCGGAATTGTAATTATCTGATACTTGTGGCTTCATCCTATCGGAGATGCTTCTATTGTCTCCGCTCTCGAAAAATCCAGAACAATCCTATTCAAATCCTTCATCAAAGGATCTGGGAAATTTTTCCCCATGCTCGAATATAGCTGACTTTTCAACCTTTTTGGAATGTTTACATTCCTAACTGCAGTGCTCAGACTCTATCTAATGGATGTATATGACAATATTTTTGTAGATGCAGTAGTGATTATCCGAGGAATTATCGTTATTTTCTCCTCTGTTTGCTGGTCTTATGCAAAAATTATCATCGCAACACAAGGATGAGCAGTCTTTGATGCAATCAAAAAGTACTGTCCTTACTATTTCAAACCTCGGACTTTCTCTCAAACTTATGGTCGTAGAAGTACTTTTTACTCTAAGATTTTTGATTATTTGATTGCTTATTATCGAGATTCCTCTCTTGATGATCCTCAATTGCTGTACGATTTGATGCTATCTCAAATCCCATCGTTGAAAATATCATTCGAACAATCGCAATTCTCCTCTTACTTTTTGTTTCCTATCTCAACTGCATTGCCGAAGCATTCTTTCCTCACTTACTGGCATCAAGCCACCTACAAAGCAATAAAAATTATCTGACTTTTTACCTAATGTTTCCTTTTGAATGCGATATCTTAGAGTCCAAAAACCTACTTCAAAAGCTATACCGCACGCCCGATCATCGATCAACTCTCCTTTTCACTCGAAAAAGGACAAAAATCGCCCTTGTTGCCAAAAAAATGGATGATGAAAACCACGCTTCTCAAGCTCAGTTATGAATCAACTCTGACAAAACCGATGGAACAATCGAGCGAAGAAAAGGACTAAAAATCTGATATTTATCACAAGATTTTCAATGAGATCTGGATTTACCAGTTCTTGATTATCTTTTTAATGTTTGAGACGATAGAGGCCAACTCATCAAAAAACTATGAAGCCTCTCTTACTCATCCAGAGCTATTTTCTCCTCAACAGATCAATGATATGCTTGTTCAGCTTGAAACCCTCCAAGCTCGAGACTATGAATCCAAAGTACAAACTATCATCTCGTCTAAATCTTACTGATCTCTTAAAATCAAAAACTCAATTCTCTTTCTGAGGAGAACTCAAAAGAGTACAACTCGCAAAAAGTTCTCATTGATGAGCCTGAAATGCTTGTTCTTGATGAGCCAACCAATCGCCTTGATCTCCAAATGATTGAATGGTTAGAGAACTTTCTCAAAACTCAGACTTCAACTCTTTTTATGATTACCCACGATAGATATTTTCTAGAATCCGTTTGCAATCATATCCGAGAACTTGATCGCGGAAAAGCTCTATCAATATCCCGGAAATTATACCTATTTTTCTAGAAAAACAAGCCGAGAAAAGAAAATGAAGGTATCGAAATGGAAAATGAGACAACTTCTCAAAAGAGAACTCGCCCGAATCCGCAAAGCACCAAGAGCTAGAGCTACTAAACAACATTATAGAGAGAGATTTTATAAACTCGAATCCACCTACGATTCTCGTAAAAGACCTCATCAGATCTAAGCCTGAAACCTCGATATTCCACTTCAAGAGAGGAGGCTTTGAACAAAGATTCTCAAAATCAAAAATTTAGAAAAAATTCTGATCAAAATCCATCGTTCAGCATTTTACCTACGATTTCAAACATGGAGAAAAGAGTAGGTATCATCGGAAAAAACAGCGCTTGAAAATCCACATTTATCAATATGCTCTTAGGACTCGAATCTATTGATAAAGGAGTTATCGAAACAGGGAAAACCGTAATCTTTGGATATTATCAACAATCACAAATCTCTTTCCCTGAGAACAAAAGAGTTATTGATGTCATCAAAGATATCAGTGAATACCTTATCTTGTGAAATGGAGAAAAATCTCCGCCTCACATCTACTCGAAAAATTCCTTTTTCTATGAATCAACAGTTCACCTTGCTAAAAATCTCCTGAGGCGAGGAGACTCTACCTCCTCACAGTCCTCATGAAAAATCCTAACTTCTAATTCTCGACGAACCTACAAACGATCTTGATCTCCTTACTTTTTAAGGGTTTTAGGAAGACTTTTTATTACAGTTTAGAGGTTGCTTAATTATCGTTTCCACGACCGTTCCTTTATGGATCGCCTTGTAGATCATTTGTTTGTTTTTGAAGGCGAAGGACAACCACTGATTTTCGAGGGACTTACTCAGAGTGGAAAACGATCTAGACAACAAAAAGATAAAAATCTGACTCCAAAAAGTTCAATCTCTAACTCAGATTTCAGCTTCTTCTGATCAAGAAACAAAAACAAAAACTTTCCTATCAAGAAGAGAGAGAACTCAACCAGCTCATCAAAAGATCTCGAAGCTCTCGAAGAAGAAAAATCACAGATCAATCGCATCTTTGACAATAAAGACTTACCTTATGATGAAATCGCTTTTACTCTCCGAACATCTAGGAACAATTCTAAAACAAATCGAACAAAAAGAAGCAAGATTAGTTTGAACTGAAAAACAAGGCTAAAACTACGGTCTCAAAAACAACAAAAATCTGACCTTTACTTTTTACCCTCAATACTATGATCATTACCCTTTGATGAAAAGCATGAGTGAAAAGGAAACTGTTTCCCAAACCTCGCTGAAAACTAGGATTATACCATTATTTCTATCGGTTCACTCAAAAGACAATTAGCAGAAGAAATGGCTCAATCTCAGAATTTAATGCGATTGGGGAAAAACACAAAATCAGCATGAATTCGACCTCAATACGAAGAATATCATCTTCTCTTGAAAGTAAAGTAATCCTCGAAAAGCAGACTTGGATTCCTCTGTCAACCCTTGCATTCAAAGTTTTTCTCGATATCGAAGATGAAGTTGACAGCACAAAAGAACTTAGTGAATAACGGAACTACCGATACTTTTCAGTCTTCACAACATGCCTTAGAGATCACTAGAACGAGAAACCTCAATGATCAAGCTAGATATCTTAGACTTTTACAATATCGATCTACGGATAGTACTTCACATTATGACTGCATTATCGACACATCTCATCTTACACCAGACCAAGTTAGAAGGAGATTTTAAAACAATTTGAAAAGGATAAAAATCAGAGTTTCGAACTTATTTTATACGCTATTCTTCATTTTCTCATCAAAAACCTTGTAAATCAACAAAAGATAACTATACTCAAGATGTTTTTATATACACTTAGATAAATATGACACATAAAAAGTAATTATCGTGGGATCTGGACCTGCTGGACATACAGCCGCTATTTATGCTGGGAAAGTCTTCTAATAGGAACCGTTGATGTTTGAAGGATTTATGGCAGGAGGAATCGCAGCTGGGGACAACTCACGACTACTACTGTAATCGAAAATCCTGGATTTCCTTACAGGAATCGATGGATCTGGAAGCTCATGATGCAGATGACGGCAGCACCCACTCAATTCTGGTGCTCAAATCCAGACACTCACAGTAGATTCTGTGAGATCTCAGTTCAAAAACCTTTCAGTTAATGTCGGAAATGACACTTACACTGCAGACACTCTCGTCATTGCAACTGGGCCACAGCAAAGAGACGGGACTCAAAGAGAAAGACTTGAATTTTGGCAGAAAAGGAATCTCTGCTTGTGCAATTTGTGATGGAGGACTGCCAATCTTTAGAAACAAAATCGTAGTAATCTGAGGAAGGAGATGCTGCTATGGAAGTAGCAGTGCGCCCTCACACATTTTGCAGGAGTGAAGTAGTAGTTTTGGTTAGAAAAGATACCCTCAGAGCCTCAAAAGCTATGTGCAAGAAAGAGCACTTACTAATCCAAAAATGCGCTATGCGAAATACTGAAGCTGAGGAAGCACAAGAGACAAATTCCTAACTGGAGTATCAGTGATCAACAATAAAACAGGAGAGTCTGATTGAATGTGCTGGGTTATATGCTATCGGACATCAACCAAATACTCGCATTCTTAAACGGGACAACTCGAACTTGATGAAAGCAGGATATATCTTGACTAAACCAGGAACTACACACACAAGCGTTGTTGCTGGTGTATTTGCTGCTGGAGATGTGTACGAGACATACAGACAAGCACTGCCTTCTGCAGGAAGTGGATGTATGGCTGCACCTGAAGCAGAAAAATACCTTCAAGAACAAGCATAATCTCTACCTTATCAAAAACTCTCTCAATATTCCTGAGGGAGTGGTTTTAGTTTACATTCTACTATTTTTCTTTCTACCAAAGAGAGAAAAACTGATTCCCTTTCTAGATTTCGTCTTATCATAGGGATCATCTCCCTTTATACCGATATACGACTTCTCCTTTCCTAGTTTCTTCATATTCAAAGCCATACCTTGCGGATAAAAGTCAGATTTTGTGGCTTTACTAATCAAATTTTTCTTGATTTAGAGTGGATATTTACTTACATCCCAAGATGAGAAACTATAGTTATCAAGGAAATTATCTGCCCAGCATTCAAAATGATAACGTAATTACTTTAATCCTCCATTTGCCCTCATCATAGATTAGTTTACCATTGAAAAGCCCTGGGACAAAGGCAACGAGTTAGCTCTGCGTTATTTACCCGCTTCTCAATTCTCGATTTGACCATACTCGTTCCAAAGACAAACCAAGATCGAAAAATCTGTTTCTGCAGTCTGATTACGGATTCAGAAGTACTAAAAGATCCTTTTGCATGCAAGCGAGTTCATACCCGATGGTTCATTGCTAGTTTTCATTTTTCTAGGTCTAGACTAATATTCATTGCTCATGATCCAAGAGTTATGGTTTTAGCTCCTTTATCGAAAGCAAACTTATCCCACCTCAAATCTGGCAAGTTCAATGGCCTGTCAATCAACTTTCAAATCGGTATTATCAAAACTCCTTCTAGCAACTGGTATATCTTTTTAACAGGGTTGGAAAATTCTCCTTAGCAAGCTGAGGTATAACTCTCAGTATGATTCGGAGTCAAAAGACTTTGCTGTTCATCGAGTCTAACAATACTACTTTACTCCAGAAAAAGACACCAAAAGCCTGATTTCACAAGCGTCATCGTTAGTACCTTAGGATTAGAAAACTTTGGCACCCTATTGATTGTCAAAAACCCAATAAAAAGCAAAAATCCTGATTCCTCCACAACCAACACACGCTCCATAATACTTAAAATGATGCACATAATGAGCATCTCGAATCATGAGCCTTTTTGGACTGGAGCTTTAATTGAAGTTTTTAGCTAAGTTCTTAGGAAATACTCCTCGTCTTGGTCTTGCTCTTCGACAAAGCTATTATTATATGTCTCAAAAACAGACACTGCTTGTCTCTCCTGCAAGTTTTGAAAAATCCTTCTCATCATAAGCATTCAAAATCCCATCTTTTGTCCACAACGTCAACAAATTATCCATCGTCCCAGAATGCCAGCTGAGAGTCATTGTCTGATTTTCTTGCGTCTCATAGTCCCAAACACATCTCATTAATCACGCATCAAATAAATCTCGTACCATGCAATACTCTCTCTTGCGAAATCCTGGATTTTGGTTTTAGATACCATGATCATAATTCAAGATTAAATCTTAAAGGAAAATTTCTCTTGGTTTTTGCTCAGTCCTGAGGTCAAACAACGCTTCTCCTCTAAGGCGTCCACTAATTCTGCAGCCCTTCGAATCAGATATTAAGTTTTTCTCAGAAGCATCGTTGCTGAAGCCTTTCTTGTTTCTGAAATTACAGCAATTGCTTGTTAATAAGCTCTTCATCAGAACCTCATTCTCCACCAGAAAAATTTCATCTACTCGTTTCCACCTTAGCTTCTAGTGCAGAAACAATTTCTGGATGACAAATATCCTCCTCAGTCAGAATTTTTGCATATATTTATTTTTGATTTGCTAACTACTCTTTCAATCTCCTCCGTAGATACAAATGGAGCCTGAATTCTGATTGGAATTTAGTATTTGGATCCAGCCTGAGACATATCTCCTTTTCCAACAAGATCTTCTGCCCCTTTGATCCTAAAATAGTTCTACTATCTACCTCATTTACCACTCCAAAATGCGATTCTTGCAGGGATATTTGCCTTAATCAATCCCGTAATCACACTACAGAAGGCCTTTGAGTTGCCAAAATCAAATAAATCTCGAAGCTCTAGCTTTTGCTGCCAAACAGTTAATACAGTTTTCAAGTTCTTTTTATTTGCAGAACTCAAAACATCAAGTCTGCTAATTCATCAATAATAAAAGACAATACGATAGAGCTTTTCTTTTCATTCAGCCTCCATTTTTCGTTATATTCTTTGAGATTCTTTACCCTCTCATCTTTCAAAAGAGAATATCTTCTCTCCATTTCCTCACACCCCCATTGCAACAGCTTAATTGCTTTTACCACTCTCTGAAAACAATTGGTCCCAAAAAGATAAGGCAATCCTAGTACATCCGAGTTCAAGTTGTTTTGGATCAATCATCAAAAAGCTTTAGTTCTGCAGGAGTATTTTGAAACATTAAAGACAATATAAAATCATTAACTAACTGATTTTTCCACTTCCTGTCGCTCCTGCAATAAGCAAATGCGGCATATCATCAGTGCCTTAATCTGCACCTTTCCATCAATTCCTTTTCACAAAGAGCAAGGAGTAGGCTTTTTCTTCATATTTTCTCAAAATTCGTGTGTAGAGAGAATATCTCAAAGTCTGACCATATTCGGCTGTGGATTTTGGTTGGATTCAATCATATCCGTTCACTCAATCGGTGCAACAATAGTCAATGATTTTTGTTTTTCAATGCAAGTTTGATATCATTTTGCAAATTTTTCAATAGCAGAGATCTTGATTCCTTCCTCAGGTTTAATCTTAATTTGTACAATAGATGGCCCAATATCAAACCCTTCAATAGTGTGGGAACTCAGAATTCTGCTAATTTTATTTTGTAAATCCTTGGCTTTTTCCACCAAAAATGCTTCATCGATCCTAGACTCTTCCCCAGATTGACTCCAAAGCTGAATATTGAAAAGTAGGTTTTGTCGCTGAATATTGAATCACAGGCTTTGGTCTCCTCAATGTTCAACCTTTGCCCTAAACATATCTTTTAAACAAAGATCAAGAAGCACCAGTAGCCGTTTTTGTTTTCTCTGTAACCTTACCTGTACCTTGAGAAAACCTTTTTCTTCCATGATGGAATCTGTTGAACATCTGGACGTGAAATAGTACGTAGGTCCTAGAAGTTTCTGCATCATCAGATTTTTCGTCCTTTTTGTTGGTGCCTCTGGTTGCTCGATACTACTCCTAGGTAATTTTGGCAAACGAAACATTAGTGCATAAGCAGGGCACAAAATTGCACCACAAAGAAGCACACCTACTATCCATTTTATACGCAAGAATATAGCTTCCTGTCATTTTTAGCCCCTTTTCCAAAACAAAAGCAAAAGGCTAAGAAAAATATCATCCATTTGCAGGATAATTGATGGCATCTTTGAACTGTCCAGCACGAACATTCAACTCAGCAGAAATTAACATTAATAAAAGTCCATAATACTTGATCAAAAATTTTGTCAAAATGCCCCTTTACCAGATACCAAAATTCCCAAAACTATTGCCACACACAAAAAGAAAAGAGAAGTCGATTCTCACTTCAAAAAGCGATCCCACTATGTTTTGTATTGAATACAGGAGATCCTTTGCACATCATCCTAGACATACAATACTAGTACAATCATTATTCCTCAGATATGATTTTCCATTGAGGCCAAAACTCTTACTTCTACGCTCGACTTTCTTCTTGCCAAAACTTTAATAATAATCAACACTTCAAAAAGAGATCAAAATCAGATACCTGGACCTCTTTTCTCTGACTACAAAGCTGCATCATGATAGACATGATCTACATCTTCATCATCATTGATCGCATCTACAATCTTTTCAAATACTTCCAAATCCTCGCGAGAGAGAAACTTGATTATCTGCAATATAGTGAATATCTGCTTCTGCAATATGATATCAAAGTTCTGGAAATCTGACTTCTCACTGTGATAAAATCCGATTTACTCGTTGTTACCTCTGCGACTCAGCTTCAATACTCAAATCCTCAATAGCCAATTCCATGATCTTGAAGTTCCAATTCCTCTGCATTAAACGGAGTAATTTTTCTAGTCGTCTTCCCTTTATCTCTCACAATTTCAAGCATTCCATCAATCAACAATCACTCCCTAAGCTCCTTAAATTGCCAAGCAACTGCTCCAATTTCAGCTTATAGAACCTCCTTGCTGCAAAGCTTAGTTCACACCTTTGAGGAGTTCTGTTAGTATTTGAAGTAATAGTCTCAATCAAAGAGGTGCAGAACCTGTGGCCCATATCCTTCATAGACCACTTTCTTTCATTTCTTCTCCTTCTAGCCGTCCAGATCCCTTAAGAATTGCTCTTTTCGATTACATCTTTTGAGCACCATGATACCTTGCTTTTTCCAAAACCATTTCCAAACTTGGATTCATCTTTGGATCTCAGCACTCGTTTTTGCAACGATTTGAATCACCAATAATACTATAAATTCTTGATTTTGCGGCAGCATCTCATAGAAGCTGCTGCAATACTGTGCCATCTTCCCATTATTTTGATATATATACCTAATTAAATATACAGATTTTCCCTTCAATCTCTAGCAGCAAAACAGTTTTACTTCAAATGTAAATTCCTTTGACCAGTAATAATGATAGTATCCACAATACTTTAACGTCGCAAAAGTGTAAAAAGATGATCTGATTTCTTTCTTTTGTTTCTCCCTCCTTGTACAGGCATGTACTCCAGTCTCATCCAGCATCAATATCGAGGACCACAGACCAACTTCTCCTCCTCTCATCTCTGGAGACCTTATGCTCAAAGCTCTTTAAGCGAAACGTGCAGTCCCAACATCCCAAACTGCGAGCCTCTCGATCTTAAGCCAATAACACCTGAGGAGGACGATCAATACCGATGATGTAGTAGAGAAATTATGCATGAGACAGGGCATATTGTTTATAATCCGTATAGAGTAGACAAAATATATTTTTCAACCTATTTTTATTCGATACCATTACTAGTAATGATGTTTATCAAAGAAAACAAAATTATTTGTGAAGATAAATGAGTCAAATATCGTGAATGAAGAAAACAAGATCTATGGATGTAGACAAAACCAATCTCAAATCATTATTATTTACCAAGCAGATTTGGATTGTACCGAATTTCTTCCTGAAACAAATGACGATCGAAAGAAACAATACATCCTTTATAAATGTAAAGAAAGACTTTCTTGCAAGCACAGCTTGTAGAGTACAAATTGCTCTGAGAAAGTATAAAGGGCTGTTATTTCTTCGTATGGAACAAAATGATTTTTCAAACCGATGAGGACTGGTTATTGATGATAGAATTGTATAATATTTGAGCAGAACATTATATTCAAATAAATAGTAAGGATAGTGAATTTATTGGAGACCTGATATTGGATTGTTGATCAATTATCTACAAATAAAGTAACAGTCGAAAGTATGTTTCTGGATCTTTTTGAGAAATACATCCTGACCTGATCTATTGAAGAAAATGAGAAAAAGATTACACAGAAAAATGAGTTACCATCTGAACATTTCAAGTTCAAACTTGCAAAATTGCTATAAAAGAAAATCCCTCAGCATATACTGAAGGATTCTTTGTCTCTCAAATAGAGTTTTCGGTTTAAGCCACCATTGAAAAATACCTGTGAAACATCACTCTTGATCTGAAATTTGTGAGACTTCATTCCTATCCAATCTCTTGGTAGTTTTCAAAGGTATCTCTCAAATTTTCTTGAGTACCTCAAATCAGACTATCAAGTTCAGCTTTCTGATCTTCTAACCAGTCTTGCATTTGAAGGTCCCTCATTTTTAGAGTGGGATTTATTCACTTTTCTAGCTTCATCTTGTTCCAATCCATCTGCTACAAGAGCAAAATTTTTCTTAGAGCGTATTCGTATTTATTCATCATCTTGATATAATAATAAGAGATTAAAATGCCTATCTTACTAATCAGGCAAAAAGTTTTGAAATCAGAATCTTGATCTCGTTCAACCGGAAAATTCAGATATCTAGAATCTAAACAAAACATATCAAGAAAACTTTCCAAAAACTAGATCGTATCCAAGATATCTTTAAGAAAACTAAAACACCTTTCTTCTCTCTCTCTGAGAGTGCAACATATTGATTATTCGTTCCCGAAATCACGGGGACAGGAGTTGGGATAATAGTTTCTGACTTTTTAGTAGACATAAATCAAAATGCCTGTACAAGCAGATCTGCTAACTCTCCTCTAGTAATCGGTTGGGAGGTGACTAGCATCCAGGTTGAGTAACTTAACTCTAGCAGCTTGGGGAAATGAGAGTATAAGCTTCTCACTGTAGTAAGCATAGCATGAGGTACAAACACATATCCTGTAGATTGAGGATGAAGTAGAAAATCTCAAATCTCATTTGCAAGCAAATATTCCAAATGGGAGCATAGGACGCAAAATAGGTTGTATCATTAGTGAAGATAAATGAGTAAAATTTTTGATAACGAGTGGTTTAGCGACTGCGATAAGGCTAAACCTGATAGCGATCATAATGACAGCATCTTCACGAAGTACCATTGCATCGGGATAAAAAGTACGTTATTACCAGCTGCACCCCGAGCTGAGCAAGACGCATAATAGAGTCCTGATACCTATGATTCCCAATATCGTTAAAGATCTTATTAACGATACTTTTTCCAGTTGAAAATTGCTACCAACATTTGAGCCAATCTGAGATTTTAGTTAAAGTGTACGCCCGAAAAGAAATCTGATTTTTGATCTCTTTTGATCCAAATGATGGATTTGAGTAGAGGTATTGTTAATGATCTGCAATGCTTGTTTAGGAGAAATTGGCTTTTTCTAGCCCTATTTCACCCAATCATTCAAAGCAATCCTAGTGCATGTGCGGTATTAGCTTTTCAATAAAAAGAATCCTGAATATTCGTCACAAAATAAGCAATATTTACATAGCCATTTTGGTCATCACTGTATATCAGAGTTTCTGTCTATAAGATCCAACATCACTCTGATAAAAATCACTGTAAACGAACATAATTATGAGGATAAAATTTTCCTCCATTCCCTTACTGAGCAAGCTAATATTCTGCTAAGATTTCGATACTTTTGTCTGTTTTGGATCCTGTGCAATATCAGAAAACCGATAAAGTCTGATTTTCTGATACTGGTTTGGCTGAGGGATTGAGATAATCTCTGAGGATAAATCAGATTTTGTACTTGTTCATTTTGAGGCAGAATCCCGATGGAATACTCGACAAGCATCCTTTGCCTTTTTGGCATTCCTTTTTGCATAAATGATGCCAAGCCTTCCCAAACTCATTGTGCCAAACCAGCGACATTCGTTTCGATTTCTTGTTGAAAACTTCAGGAGTTTGTGTGGTTTGAGGAATAACAAGCTGAGCTGCAAACTTCATGGGTCATCAAGGACTCATCGTATATCCTACCATTACCATCACGACTAAAACCTTCACCCTGATCTGATTGAGATCTTTGTTGATTTTTTGCATGTCTTATAAGAATAAAAGATTTTGTGTAGAACCTTTTTATTCATCAGACATTATGCCAAGATCATTTACGCTTTCAAAGGCATACCATAAGTGAATCCTCATCCTCCTCTCTCTCCAAAAGACAAAAAGAGTCTGTTTTTCATCTCGTTTTACCTCGACTATCACTGGAAAGTTAGGCAAAATAATCTCAGTAGGTTTTATATCAACAAAGCTACGTATCACTTCATTGACAACATATTATACATACTTTTTGAAATATGTCAAATATTGTACTATTTTTATAAATTACAATACATGAGTTCATAACTAGACATAAAATATACCTATCTAATGCTTTATTTCAAGAAAAATACCTTTTTATGGATAAAAATCTTTTTCAAAACTCCAAGGACTTTTTCCTATCACAAGGGACTCCTCAGAGTTTTAGATACTATTCTATTTTTACAAATAGATCCCTAGACAACAATACATAGGAATAATAATCTATCAATCTCCAATCAAATACTTGCTGTTTATGCGCTCTAAAGAGCATCAGCATATTATTTCTTGATATGTTCTGGTCCAAGCATCACTATTGATAATTCAAAGCTCAATAGCTACTTTATTGTATTCATTATACCAAGTTTTACTTTTTGTTTGACTTTCATCAAGATAGGATTTGAGGATCATTCTAATCAATACCGCGTTTGCGCTTTTGCATCTTGTCAGGTCTAAAGCCATCTCCCATTCTACCTTTCATCACTCCAAGCTGATATGCAAGGGTAATGTACGGTTTAAGATAGGATCTGCATTTTCCATGTCTGAGTAATTACGCCTTCAAATTGAGATCAGGCTTTTCTACAAAGTACATTGATCGCAAAAGTTTGAAAATATTTTTGCTCAGCTTCCTCTCTAGACAAATCTCTATAAGGATCATAGTCATCTACACTATCAAACATCGTCATCTCATACGTTCGCAAAAAGGACAAAAGCTGTGAATTCTTCATCAGTGATGATGGTATCTGAGTCTTTGATTCTACAAAATAAGGCCTTCTCGTATACACTGTCCATTGGCAATAGTAGGATTGAAATTTCATCTCTGAGAATATTCTCTTCTTCTTACCAGACTCCAGCACTTGGATGCTCTGTTGGGCACTCATGCTCTTTTTCTATTGACAGAAATATCTCCATCTTAGTATCCTTATCACCACAGGGTCTCTTCTTTTGCGGGTGTCTTTTGGCTCAGCGAATGCTTGTATCTTTTTCTCCGATATCATTTTGTTTTCATTTGTATTTGGGTTATAATTGTATTTTTCATGCTTCTTATGTTTACGCTTAGATTCTACCGTTAAGATAACTATTGTTTTTCTTCAATTTATTATTTTCACTTTTAGTAGTAACTGTCATCTTATGCACGGTCATCACTCTAGATTAGGGATTCCTTAATCGATATAGGTCATCTCATTACCATCTTGTTTTTGGTATACATCAGTCCAATATCTTGAACATTATCTGGCTTCGCCTTCCCTTCCTCCATAAATATAAGGAGAATCTATCTCTATATTTGATATATCTTCTGTAAAAAGAAATTGGCAACTCATTCTCTTCCTTTGGTAAGAGTCTTTCTAATCGCCCTCACATTTTATTTTTAGGATTAGATCTTACATTTAAACGATACCCTTATCTTCAAAGATTTTATCCCATCTTCTGCCTCACAATAAAAAGTATAAGGTTAATGATACCGAGGACTTCTCTTCCTCTATCTTTTCTCTAATAGGCAGTTTCTCTGTCCAAGAAAGCAGATTTTATCATTATTTTCACTGATAAATTTGTACCGACGATAAACCCATTCCCACGGTCCAAAGATTTTGGATTCCAAGTTGAGAGATCTTGATCAAAAGATCTTGTAGGAGCAAACATATAGCTCATATCAATTACACACTCGTATCTCAATTATTTAATGGTTGATTAAATGTTCTTGAATTTTCAAACATATGGTTCATATCAATCGCCCTTTACTCGTATCCCAATTATTCAATGGTTGATTAAATGTTCTTTGCCTCCTAAACATACCATGCATATCGTTACATTGCTCACATCCCAGCTATTAGAGGCTGATTAAATGCTCATGCTTTAATAAACATCACGACATATCTATCTTATACATCCCAGATTTTCCAATAGGCTTATTAAAGGGTGTTTTCAAACATCCATGACATATGGTCACTTTACTCGTATTCCCACTTACTGATATCTTGATTGAACGGACTATGACAAAACATTGCTTTCATACTCGTTACCTTACTCGTATCCCAATCTCCGATCTCTTGATTGAAGTGCGAGAAACAAAACATTGCTGCTGTAGTAGCGGTCACATTACTAGTGTTCAATTCTTGAGAGGTTGATTAAAAAGCATTTGCATAAGCAAACATAAAACTCATATCCGTTACCTTACTCGTATCCCAGTTTCCAATATCTTGATAAAAACTATAAGCTCATGCAAACATATAACTCATATCCGTTACCTTACTTGTGTTCCAGTTACTGATATCTTGATTGAATCTATGAGTTTGTCAGCATTAAAAATCAGATTATCAGGCGAGGAAGTGGTTTTGCTCTCAAAGAATCAAACATATGAGCCACTAGTAGTCACTTTACTCGTATCCCAATTATTGAAGCTCATTGAAGTCCAATGCTCCTGCAAAGAGCCAACTCATATCTGTTACACTACTGGTATTCCAGTTGCTGATATCTTGATTGAAGTTTCTTGCATCAAACATATGACTCATATTAGTTACCTTACTCATTCCATTTTTCACAAAGGTTGGTTAAACGATGAAATTCGTTTATAAGAGTCCCCATCACATAACGCACCCCTGCAAACATATAGCTCATATCCGTTACATTACTCACATCCCAGTTGTTGAGCGGTTGATTAAATGCAGTTACCAGAAAATATATGACTCATATCCGTTACCTTACTTGTATCCCACTTACTAATATCTTGATTAAACTTTTTGTACCAGCAAAACATTGCTCTCATATTAGCACATTACTCGTATCGAGAGGATCAGCAGACTGAAAGCTGATTTCTCCTTTTACATTCTCAAAAATGATGCGCATCATCGGAAATCCCGCTCCATCGGTAAAAGGTAATACGAACAACACTAGCAACATCTTCCCTCAAGCAAGGTTTCCTTCAATTTTCCCACTTAGTTTTATCAACTTTACCATTTCCATTGACATAGAGGTTTGATCATCTTTATTCCATACAGCTTTTACCGCTCCCAAATCAAAAAGTCTCTGAATTTACCTCTACTCTAGCAAACACAGAACCGATCAAGATACAGCTGATCATCAAAGTAAAAATCAGCTTTTGGATATTTTTCATTTTATCTTTATACATTAAAAACTTACACCAAGTAAGTTTAATCATCAGCAAAAATCCCACACCTAAGCAAAAAGCTAGGCATTCTCTTATCTCAAACGAATAGTCATGCTGAGCCAATCTCAAAAACTACGATAAAACACACTCCACGAACTAAAAACAGGATACCTCTCCCCATCCAAAACCTTCTCCATATTACGATAAAAGCATTAGATTCTGATTTTCGAGTTCATGAATTTCTGCAACTCTCGGATAGTCATCTTCCAGCTTTTCTAATCACTCAGGCCAGATCAGAATACACTGCTCTAAGTTTTCTTCGTTCGTTAGTAGTATATTCACTGCGATCACTACGATCTCTCCTATGCGAATAATGATCTCTTGTATAGTCATCATTTTACATAAAAAGCACAGCTGGCCAAGCATCAGTCCCCTTTATCTTTGCAACATTCTAAACTCTCCTCCTGATAAAAACACACTACTCCATTCAGATCTCCTCTTTCATAACGAGAAAAGTAAAATCTGATCTCTCAAACAGTAATCACTCGTATCACATGTTCTCCATTTCCATCTCTCCACTCCTCTACTGATAAACGAATCGTACCATCAAAATACTCTTTCTCTAGTCAAGTACTTCTCACTCTGATTGAAAAATCCGCATATTCATCTTTCTTCACACGAGAAGTGGTGACATCCATAAACTCAGGTTGATAATTAGCATATTGAATATTAAGCTTCTCGTTCGTATTCACAAAATCAAAGGCATTTACCAAAACAAAATAATGATCCGGCAAATTTGCAGTAAGTTCATATCTCTCGATTTCCTCATTCATAACGAAAATCTCCACGACATTGATCAAGATTTACCGTACCCGCATTTCCCAACTCCAAAAGTACAACTAAGTTTACTAAGATCTCCTCTCATATCACTCGTTTCGCACGATAAAATCCTCAGCAGATTTACGCACATCAGCAAAAACTTCTTCCCTACTTCCATATCAATTTTGTGACAAGAGGCCTCCCACGCTATCCCTATCATCCTTACATCAAAATCCCAAATATCAAAAGACACACAAAATCTGATTTTCATTTTCTCTCTCTTGAAAATAAAAATAATCATTTACCACCAAAATTATCATTTCCCTCCTCAAAAACAAGTTCAATCTTTCTCTTTTGCTATCAAAAAGTATTCATCATCGCCCTATACATATCAATACAAAGATATATAAAGCTTATTTTGTGTGTGTCAAGCGATTTTCAAAAGCCATCAAAGGCAATCCTCTTGCAATCCTTATAAAAATATTTAAGCTAAAAACAATGCTTCATAATAGCGATGAAGCTCATCGACTTTACAAAAGTCCAGTTGACTCCACGTTATCCTCAAGGGGCTATCCTACTCTTTTGATGGGAAACTTGATTATGATGCTCGGAATCATGAACAAAGTCGATCATTTGCTAGAACGAGAATAAGAATCGGAAACGGTTGATATCAAAAGCCTTTCTCGTCTCAAAAACTCTATCAAAAAGCTGAGTATCAAGACTATTTTAGTAGATGAAATTGCTCAATTAGAAGAAAAAGATTACTCAATTTTGATCTAAAAAGTAAGACTTAATTTTCAAGATTAAAAAGATCTGACTTCTGATCTCTTTTATCTTTATTCATCATTTTATGAAACACGAAATGACAAAAGAAAAACGCAACTTGCTGCTCTAGCTCAGCTTCGCAAATGTCCTATCACTGGACTTCCAATCCACAAAGTAGTTTATGGACTTTTTGATCCTTGTTCTCCTGGATTAACCTCATGGAACACGGTAAAAATCAACAAGATTTTTCTGCAGAATTAGCTAAATACGGAAACGAAGCTAACATGAATGAATACTGGAAAATCACTCAAACTACTGGATTTATCGATAATGTAAAACAGGAAATTGATGGCATGAAAGCTCAAGTAGGAATTGCAAATGAAAACGAAGCAGATACAAAACACGCAGAAACTCAAACAGAAGAAACTGGAGATACAAAACTGAACAAAATACAGAAGTAGTAAATACTCAAGTTGCTAATGGAGAAGCTAAATGAGCTGCAAATGCTCAAGAAGCACTTAACTACTTTGGACTTCAAGGAACTCCTGAAATGTGGTTCTTAATACAAAAACAGGACACTACAAAGCAATTGGAGGAGCTTATCCTCAGTCTCAATTTGAAGCTGCTGTTGCAACTATCAAAGCAGGAGAGCAGACTGATGAAGCTGTAATGCTGGAACTCTTACACAAGAACAAATTGCTGCTTTGCTTAAAGGAGTTCACTACTATAAAAATGAAGGTGCAGAAATCGTTATCGTAGAGTATTCAGATCTCTTTGTCCTTTTTCTGTCAAAGACACTTCAATGCAAAAACTCTTGAAAAATATCGTAGATGCTGACAAAGGAGTAGCATTGGTATTCAAAAACAATCCAATTGCACAACTTTCGCAACTGCACCTATCGGAGCTAAAGGAGCTGAATGTGCAGGTCAGATCGGAGGAAGTCAAGCTTTCTACAACTTTATCGCAAAAGCTTTCTACTCAACTTTCAATAACGATAATGTAAACTGAAATCGCTACTTCTATCGGTCTTGACAAAGCTCAGTTCTCAGCATGTCTTACAAAATAATAAAAATAAACTCAAAAAGTCGTGTAACTATCTTTCAACAAAAAGCAAGAAAGAAAACAAAAACATCTGACTCCAAACCTGATGCGATCATATCAATTCAGGTAATTTTTATACCAAAGATCACTGAAAAATGCCCTAGAGAAATACTCTAGGACACTTCTGATTAAGACAAAGCTAGACTCCTCTCATATCTCGCCATACCGCAAAGAGACGAGCACAAGATTCTAGCTCCAGCATAGGAGTAGATGCCAATTTGAGGAACACAATGCTGGCAAGGTAGTAAGTTCTGGATGACCTTCATCCAACCCAAGCAAGATGTAATCAATACAAGTTTTGTAAACTCGTTTGTAATCTTGTTGGATAACTCTCAACTCTATTGAAGGCTTTTGACCAAGCTGCCTCCATACACAGCGAGATAACTAGGAAAATCCTCAACATCCTGAGAATAATCTCTGATGATAAGCTCTTGAGTACGCTTATCAAGCGGTTCAACAAGGTCTTCAAGCACCTTGAGTGCCTGAATGATAGACCGTGGTCCTTGTAAACCACTCAAATCTGCAACGAAATCTTCTTCTATTGCAGCAAAAAGCTGTTCAGAAAAGTAGCGGTCTGCTTCAAAGGAGCGATACATCAGTACCAACCTAAAATGATTGAGTCTGGTTGTAAGAGTAAAACTCTTTTCCACAGATTCTGGTACACTGAGATGGATCATAAAGGTTTATATTTTTATTTTCTGCATTATTGCATGCACAATATATCATTTTTAATACAAAAGTCAAGCTCTTTTTCTCCTTGCATTTTCTAGTCTCTTTTATATAAATTAGGCGTTTTATTATCATCACATACCATGCAAGAACAAAACATAAAACAAGCAAAAAGCATCTCGAAAAATATCAACGAGTTGCTTATGCAATCGGATTTAATTATAGTTATGACCTTTGGTCTCAATATCATACAAAAAGTTCAAAAATCTGACTCATAACCGGGTCAACATGAGCTATCGAGTCATCTGCAAAAACAGAAGAAATTCCTCTCAATGACTGGCTTAGCTGATATACCAATAACCAATATATATCGAACTTACAAAACGAAACCGACCTCAAAGGATACACCCTCCTTAGCGGAGAAAAACAAAAATTCTTTGGGAAAAGAACACAATATCGAATACTATCAAGTAAACCAAACGACAAAGTCAGCTTCTTCTCTTTCTGAGCTTGGAATTAGTCTCACAGGAGAAAATACCGTTGCATCAGCTACAAGACAGAAAAGTATCTGGATGAAAATCCTAGGAAATGCTACTTATCTTGTAGGATGCTAATTTTGGTCTTTTGGAATGATTTGCATGCGCCCAAAGGCCCTGAAATATACTCGGTATCAAAAATCGGAAAAGAAATAAACAAAACGAATCTGACACACAATCTCCGATATTGCTGGTATGGAAGAAGTCAAAGAAATGAACTAATAGAAATCGTAGACTTTTCTCAAAGACCCTGAGAAATACACCAGGATCTGGAGCAAGACCGCTCTAAATGAGTACCTTTCTGGAGTGCCTGGATGAGGAAAACTCTTCTCGCAAGAGCAGTTGCAGGAGAAGCAGAGTCGCATCAGCTTCAGGATCGGGAATTTATGGAAATGCTCGTAGGAATGGGAGAGCAAGTAGTAAGAAAGCTCTTTTGAACAAGCAAAATCAGCAGGAAAAGCTATTATCTTCATCGATGAAAATCGACGCTATCGGAGAGGTTCTCGATATACAGGAGGCCATCAGAGCAAGAACAAACCTTGAATCAAATCTTAACAGAAATGGATGGATTTGACAAAAATACTAATATCACCGTTATCGCAGCAACGAATAGACCAGATACCCTTTGATCCTGCACTTTTGAGAGCTGGAAGATTTGATAGAAACAGGATGGTCACTGCACCAACCTTTTGGAAGAAAGAATCGCAATCTTTAACTACTACCTCAGACAATCAGTGAAGATGTTAGCATTGAATCTTTGCGCAAAAGAACCAGTGGACTGTCGTGCGATATAGAAAATATCGTAAATGAAGCCACACTTCAAGTAGCAAAAATAATAGAGAAATTCTCGAAAAAGAGAAGATTTTGAATATGCACTGAAAAAGTTGTTAGGACCTGAGAAAAAGTTAAAGGTATCAAAGAACAAAGAGATCGTTACTTATCATGAACTTGGGCGTGCGGTAACCAGGCATCTCTTGGATAATGCTGATCCCATCGAAAATCTCAATCGTGAGAAGAGGTCAGGCTTTGAGGCTTACTTGGACAACCCCAGAAGAAGACAGAAACCTCTGATTCTAGCAAAAATTCCTCGATGAACTCGTAACTTTGCTATGAGGAAGAGCTGCTGAAGACTTTTTATCGGAAAAGATCAGATCACTACTGGTGCTTTCTAATGATTTTGAAAGAGCAACTAATATCGTCAAAAATATGATTCTAAAATACGGAATGGATGAGGAAATCGGAACCGTAAACTACTTCAATGACAGCGAAGATACAGAATTTGTTCGTCCTTACAGTGAGAAAATGGCAGAACTTCTCGATCAAAAATCAAAAACTACCTTGATACTGCCTATACAAAAAGTAAAAATTCTGACTGAAAATAAAGATCTCATCGAGAAAATGTGTAAAATTCTTTTACAAAGGAATATCTCAAGTGAAGAATTTGAAAAATGATGAACTGAGAAGAGCTTTTTAACTAATTGCTTCCTCTATTTTCTCATCAACAATTTATATTCTCAAATATCCCTATGGAAGCCTTGTATGTACTAGATTTCTTTATGAATAAAAACTTCAAAATCTCAGATTGCCCAGAAGAAATCAGAAAAACCTCAAACACGGAGAAAAATCATCTATCGACTGTGAAGACAAAAGGAAATATGAAAGATTCTATAAGGGATTGTCGTAGGATATCCACTTCCCATTGAGAGAAAAGCTGAATTTGTTAGAGCTATGAGCCAAGAGGAACAGCAAAAGTTGCGAAGATCAAAAATCGCACTCGATTTCTTTTCCCTCTTTTCAGTTTAAGTCTGAATTTAATGGATCCAAGCCCATCACAGCAAGATATAACCCTCTCGGAGATCAGATTTATTTCTATTTTTATTCAGAGGATAGATATGTATTTGGAGATTTTTGTCAAAACCTCAGAAATATTGTAGGACATTTTTCTTTTTTCAAGTAGGAGCCAGAGATATGATGAGACTCGATCCTTATGCCAAAGACTATGCCATAGGTTCCGACTGCTGAATGCACCAAGCCTGCCTCAGTTATGGTCTTATGCCAAGTGTCGAAGTAGAATGTGTCATTACAAGGCCTAGACTGAAGAGACCTAGAAAGACTCAAAGGTAGATGTGGAAAACTCAAATGCTCACTTATGTATGAACTCGAAATCTACCAAAAAGAATGTAAAAACTTTCCTCGAAATGAACAAAACTCCCATGTCCATGAACCAATCAAAATGGAATCGTGAGTAGCTTCATATATCATGACCAGAGAGGTTGATCTTAAAACTCCTGAAGGGATGATCCTCAGAGTACCACTCTCTTCTATCAAATCCATCGATTCCTAAAAAGACTTGACAATTCACTATAAGATCATACACTTGAAGTACTTTTTAACTTTTATACACCAAAATGCATCCAATAATCGCAAAGTATGGATCTGAATTACTATCTTAGTTATTATAATTCCTGTTGGAATCTTGATTTTTCATGCCAGCAAGATAATCAAAAAATCTTTTTAAACAAAAGAGCTTCAAAACTTCAAACTCAAAAAGAAATTGCTGAGGTCACAAAGAAACCCTCGAAGAAAACAATCAGAATTCATCACAAGTAATGAATATGGAAGCTTTAGCAGCCCAGAAACTCAAGAAATAGAAAAATCTGAAGCTCTCCTTGATCTCCTCAAAATGAAAAAGAGGCTCCTCTTTCAGATCAAGACAAAAAGAAATTAGAAACCTTGCTTTTGGAAGCTCTACACCTCAAAAGAAATGGAAAAATTGAAGAATACGAACAAAAACTCATTGAAGGACTTAGTATTGATTCAGAATCTCTTGAAGTCTTAAAACCTCTTTCTTGAGCTCTACTTTACCCTTGAAAACTACAAGAAAGCAATCTCTTTACTCATAACTGAAAGAGATCCTTGAGATCATAAAGCTTTTTGGCAGATTTGAGAAATTTACTTCATTACAGGATTTCATCAAACTGCAGAACAACTCATCGAAAAAGCAATCAACCTCAAAAATGATAATCCAAAATATTATCTCACAATGGTTGAAATATTTTACAATACTCAGAGATATCCAGCACTTGCTTATATGGATTATCAAACTCAGACCTACCAATCCAAAATATCTTCTAGCAACAGCAGAGAACTTTTTACGAAGAATTTGATGATGTGCTAACGCAAGAAAGTACTATTTCAATGTCCTTGAATACGAAACCAAGCAATGAAAAAAGCAAAACAAAAATCAAAGAACTTTTCACAAATAAATACCCTAAAAGCCTCTATAACAGAGGTTTTAATTTATCAAATCTTTTCATCCCTAGCTTTTTGATTTGCATTTTTCTAGAGAAAAAGATATAACAGCATTAATCATCAAAAGAACTCATTTATTTCATATCTTTTGTTTATACATGGCAACGATCGATAATATCAATCTTCCGCCTCATAATATCGATGCTGAAAAGGCGTAGTGAGTTGAGCTCTCTTAGATCCAGAGATTATGCGAGTTTACGATGCTGATAGAATCAGCTACAAAGACTTTTATCAAAAAGAATATAGTTATATCTACGAAGCTATTCAGCAACTTCACGCTGCAAAACCATAGATGCCATCACTGTTTCCGACCAACTCTCAAAAATGGAAACCTAGATGCAATCTGAGGAATTAACTTTCTTTATGATCTGTCTTCTCAACTAGCAAATGTAAGTGAATATAGCAAGATAGTAAGAGAAAAATCCTTCTTAGACAAATTCTTAAAGTCTGCCAAGGAGTATCTGGAGATGTTTATGAACAAAAAGATACGATTGAGATCTTTTGATTCTATCGAAGAGGATTTTTGCCCACACAAAATGAGGTTTGAGACTCTCTCGAACAAATCTGAGATATTCTAAAAGGAAGAATTGAAGACTATATGGATATCGTAGATAATCCAGAAAAAGTAAATGAGAAGAAAAATTATGTCAGGATACAAAGGTATTGATGATATGCTTACAGGATTTAAAACCATGAGAACTTATCATTCTCGCAGCGAGACCTTCTAATGTGAAAAACAGCATTTTTCACTTAACCTTTGACCGACATTGCACTCAGACACTGCAGTAATGATCTCTCTTGAAATGAGTTCTGAGATCTATCGTCGACAGAATCATGTCTGAAGTCGCAAGGAGTACCTATGCACAAGATCAATAAAGGAGCTCGACAATGAGGACTTTGATAAAATGGGGAAAAGCTATGGAAGTACTTTCTGAATCAAAAATCTATATTGATGATAAAAGGTGCACTTAGCGTACCAGAACTGAAATCTCAAATTGAGAAAATTAAAAATAGAAAAAGGCTGACTAGATATTGTAATCATCGATTACCTCCAGCTTATGCATGGAACTATTTTTCAAAGGAAACAGGGTACAAGAGATCTCTGAAATCTCTAGATGACTCAAAGAACTAGCAAAAAGAACTAGAAATTCCTAACTCATTGCACTTTTCTCAGCTTTCTCGTAGCCTCGAGCAAAGAATCGATAAAAAGCCAATCCTCTCTGACCTAAGAGAATCAGGAGCGATTGAGCAAGATGCCGATGCAGTTTGATGCTTCAGCAGAAGATTATTATGACCCTGAAACTGACAAAAAGGTGCAACTGATGTCTGCATCAGAAAAACATGAAACGGTGCTGTTTGAGAAGTTGAACTTCATTTTCAAAAAGAATTGTAAATTTATCGAAAAAGAAAATAGTGTTCGTGACGCAAGTTATTAATGCAAGATATAAAAATAAACAAAAATCTGATTCTAGACTTCCTTTCCTATTTTAGATTTTATATCCAAGATAGTTCTGATGCCAAAACTAAGTTATGAAGCTCGAGAAAAACACTCAGAAAAATCCCGGAGCAACAAAAAGAGCGAAAATCACTAAAAACAGGAAAAGAGATTTTTGCACTCCTCTGAAAAACCTTATAGAACATCCTTTGAGATGCGTAAAACGGACGATTACTATCAAAAATACTTACAGATTTTTATCATGACTATAGTTTCAAAAAGCATTGAGGAAATTAAATCAATTAGGGATTTCTTGATCTTTTAGATATCAAACCATAGATAAAATCATCTCCTTCCGAAGAAATCCAATCCTAGTTCATGCCCTTGATACCTCTACTCCTCAACTCATCACCTACAAACACTCTTAAAAAGAAGAAAATTCTGACCCTTATCATCAAGATGAGAACGGAGTTGGATATTTTAATTTCTTCCCGAAGACAAACAAAAACCCCAGATTGACATTGCCAAAGCCAGAACAAAAAGAACATAAAAACACAAAAAGAAGAAATCTCAATAACTAAACAAGATACAGAAGAAAATGATAAGGGACGAGATGAAAGAGACTATTCAAATCGACTAAGAGTACACTAATTTTCAGCTAAAAGCTTCAAAATCTCCTGAGCAAATGCCTCTGCAGCTTCTGGACCATTAGCTGTGATCAAATTTCCATCACGAATAACAGGCTGATCAACAAAAGTTGCTCAGTTTTTGTAAATAAAGCAATCTGTGTTCAAAACCATCATCTCGACCTGTAACTTGTTTTCTCTTATAGATTCCAGCATCTGAGAGTAAACTCGGAGCAATACAAATCGCTGGCTACAGCCTTTGCTAATTTTGACAAATTTAAATACTCCTGATTCAAATAATATTGATCATAAGCACCTCCTCATCCCACAAACACAAGCAAATCATAATCTTGTGCGACTACTTCTTCAATCTTTTTCGAATCAGCTACTGTTTTCACTAAATACTCATCTACACTTCCCACCTCGCCCAGAAGCAATTTCTACGCCATATCCAGCCTCTGTGACTGCTTGATAGGAATCATAAATTCATGATCCTGAAATCCAACATTTGCAACGATAAAAAGCACTTTTTCATAACAAAAATATCAAAAATAAAATCTGATTTCATCTCTCTCTTTCGAAAACTACAAAATCTTCAAAATCCCTTAAAACCTGCTCATATTTTGGATAATCCTCCCCATAGTGACGTCTGCCAAATACGACTTCAATAACTCCTTTCCATCCTCAAAAGAAACTTTGCAAGGAGTAGTTTCATCAGGTGCAACTTTTGCAAGATCATCAACCTTTTGAGCAGATTTCTTAGAGTCTAAAATCCTGCCAAACTCATTCTCAACCTCATCATCAATATTTTCTGAAATTTTCTCATAATCCAAATGAGGAACTTTAGAGGAGAACGATAGTCATTCCAAAGGGAGAATTTTCAAAATACATCAAGAGGGAAAAGGCAGATGAAGTCTCAAGATTTGCTCTGGTACCGATCAGAAATCAAGCTGATACAAAAGATCGAGAGTCCTGACTTTTCAACCTCTTCTTCAAGTTGAAGATACTGATAAGTTGCTGCCCATAAAAACTAAGATTTCACTCATTTAAGGTCCATAAACTCTTAATTTGATTATTTTTCAAGCGAACTTGTCATCGCTATCCGACACAAAGATACCCTTTATACACAAATGGTGCATGTAAATGTCAAGAAATCATCTTCAAACCAGGCATAATCGAGAGCAATTGCTCAGACAAGGCACCATCCTTATAGCTAAAACACTCATCGATATCCAGGAAATTGTTCCTTATTGGCATAATAGTGATGAATCAGTTAATTTTGAATACTTTTACAGAACCCTTGAACCAATTGATTGATTTTTCCCTGATTGTATCTCATTTTCTCTTTTGATTGCAAAAGTGCATCAGTTAATAGTGATTTTTCCCCAGTTCGTATTCTTCATAGTTCTTTTCATCAAACAAAACAATAAGGCATGAAAAGTACTTTTTCCCTCTATTTCTCTCAGTTCAGGTTCAGTAATAAAAAGATTTCAATCTTGACTGTTCGTTCCTCTTTTGAAGCAAGTCAAAAACCTTCTTCCCTCTTCAAAAACAAAAGAACTCCCTAGCCAATCATGTATTTCCAGCCAAAATATAGATATCCCTGACGATACAAATCCAGCTCAAAAAGTCAAAGCAACGCCTCTCATCATAACTAAAATGATAAACAAAATCTCCAAGGAAAACTGCGATCTTCTGGTTTACTCTGAACAAAAAGCCAGATCATATCTAACAATCCATCTCTTACTTTTCCTGTGATATGGATATCTCAAATCAAAAGCATATTTTTACAATCTTAAAATAAAAATACCTAGATTTTAGGAATTTGATAAGTATTTTCAAGACTGTTTTGTGAAGATAACAAGAGGAAAATCATAGCATCTATTAGAACACAGAACAAGGCAAATTATAAATTCAAAAATGTCTATATTGTCTACTGATACTACTTTTTATTTACTAGCACATTGACTAGTTTTTCACTTAGAAATTCTTTACTAAGATTTTCAGCATCAAAAGCCGATTCCGAGCTGATATTCTGAAAAAGACACTTCTAATCTTTTCATATTCTGGGGAATAAGAAAGGTTATGAGTTCTTTAGCAATTCACATTTCTTGAGCAAATAAAGTTTTCAAATCTGAATCTGGAGATTGATCAAGAATTATCGTCAGTTTTTCATTTTCTTTAGCTGATTTTTGAGCTGCTCAGAATGGAGAAGCGAATACTGTCCAAGTAAAATCAAATGATATGCCTGAGGGTTTCTCAAGCAAATACTGAGAAAGTTTTTACAGCTTCTTCAGAGTACTTTCCATCATTAAAATATGATGCTCAACATCTGGATTATTGATCAGTGAAATCATCATCGGCTGTTCAATAAGCTTTGTCAATAAATGTCAATTCCTCTTCATCTCACAAAGTATAAATTGAATCTGCAATTTCTTGGTTAATCAATGAAAAGTACCTTTTACCTGGCTTTGAAAGTGCAGTGAAAACAGATTTTCATCAAATGGAAGAAAAGTTCAAAACCTGATTTTATCAAAGGATAATAAATATTTAATTCAGGAGACGATCTTATATCAATACTTGAAATACCATCAAAAGCATTAAGAATCGCAATATTTTCAAATCCCTTAAGATCTTTGAGAAGTAAAGAAGCCGTTATTTGGTTAAGAATCACAAGGATTGAATCAGATTTTTGAATCTGTGCAACAAGCTCACTGAATGGCCTATCAAAGCAAAAACGAAATTATCAGGAACTTTCTCCAGCTTTTTATCTGACAAGATCCAGTCAAAAATCATTCCTGCTCCAAAAGCTGGAAAAATACTCATGAGTTACCAATTTTGAGAGATTTGTACTATGCATGCATTTAATTATAAATCATAATTGAGAATATATTGAGCAATTTGTTTGAAGATCGGACCTGCTGTATTTCTACGCATTGATTTGCCCTCGGACGACGAATCCAAATAAGTACAACATGTTTTGCATTATCTTAGTCTAATTCCAGCAAAAAGTACCATTAGTCCATCATTCTCCTCACGATATTTTCCTCTAAAGCCACCTGAAGTTCCAGATTTCGCACCAAGCTTAGCTGTTACGATATTAGATCTTTTAGCATATCCAGGATTCGTTGAAATAATATAATGGAAAGCTGACTTAAGTTTTTCTGTTGTATCTTGTTTGAAAAATTTTATAAAATTATGAGTATAGCCATTCTGTGGATATCAACGATATTTTGAATAATCGTAGGCTGACGGTAAAATCCTCCATTTACCAAAAGCAACATAAAAGCACTTACCAAGTTGGATATTTGTCATTGATACCCCCTGTCCAAAACGCATTATTAAAGATTGTGTCATATAGGCAAAGATTTGCTTTTGGAATAGTTCCTTCCTTTTCACCAGCAAGTTCAATATTTGTCAATTGACCAAAACCAAGTTTTTCCAAATAGTTATAAAAACTGCCTTTCTAACTTTTGCACAATCCCTCACCCATACCTACATTACACGAATAACTAAAGCATGCATCATGATATCAACGACATTCATTAGTTGCATTTTTGATGGTATATTTATCAATTTTGATAGAACCATCATCTTGATACTTATCATCAAACCTAAGTTCATCAGCATCAAGTCCAATTCCAACTGTAAAAGCCTTCACAATACTTCCCTGGCTCAAAAAGGAACCGTGATATTTTATCTACAAAAACCTGGGATCCAACAACATTTTTTGCGATAAATTTTTGTTGACCAGACAATGCTCTTTCATTCCACTTAGCTTGCTTAAAAGCTCATCCAGAATTAACATAAATTGGAATATCTACATAACTCAAATTATCAACAAGCTGTGCGTGTTCTTTCCCCAGTGGAACAAGGTATATGCATCATTATAATCATTTTGGATTGAAGGTTGGAGCATTAACCGAAGCTTTAACCTGACCATTTTCAGTATTCAAAACCATCACACTGATCCAATCTGCTCTCCAGAGATCAGACTTCAGCTTTTGCTAGTCTTTCAACTTCTTTTTGCAATCCAACATCAATAGTCAAATACACATCATTTCCATCAACTGCGTTAGAAATTTCAAATTCATCAGTTCTATATTTCCAAACCACGTTGTTGTTCTTCCTTTCAGAGTTCCTTTCTCTCCCTTGAGTACAGAGTCAAAATACTCTTCAATCCCATAATGTCCCTTCTGCAATCTTTATCTACATGGCCCAACACATTGAACAAAACTCCCCCATACGGATAATATCTTCTCACATAAGGTTCAAGTACTAATGAATAAAGAACTGGTGTTCAATAGTCTTCTCTGCTTTTCTACTCAAAGTTGACAGCTCTTTTTCGTGTTTTATTTTAAGCTCTCTCACCTCCTGAGCCAAAGCAGTTTAATCTGAAACAATCTTGATATACCTCCATTCCTTAGGACTAAAAATCCTCAAATCCATTTGGCAAAGGAACTTTCCATTTCTCCAAAAGTTTTTGAACAGTTCTTCTCGCGTTATCTCTATTCCCATCAGTCAAAACACTTGTCACAATACTCACATAATTTTCATTAACCTTCAAATAAGGCAAGTTCAAACCTGATAGTTCATTCAAAAATTCTTGATTAGAAAAATAACCTAAAGAATTCTGACTTCTGATTCCAGTTTGAATTTTATCATTGAGCCTCTCAACAATAAGTGAAAGTGCTTGAGATTTAGAAAATCAAGAGTTACCTGCTGATACTGTGCATTATGTCCAGAAAAATCAAAAGTATCGTATTACTCAATCGAAAACCCTCCATTCCCATAATAAAAACAAATCTCGGCTTTTTAGGCAAAGTAGGCTTACCCGTGAGTTCAACATTCTTGACACACTCTTCCTGAGAAACATAGCTACATCCCGTTAATTTCACAAAGATTAGCTTGTAAATAATCGGTGTAATCAGCTGAATAAATCTGGAAGCTACATTGGCTGACACTCCTGGGCAGAAAGCTGGCAGCAAATCTCAGGTCCAGATTCGAAAGTCCAATTCAACTCTTTAGCATCTACCGCGAGGTCATAAAAGTGTAATATTTTCCAGTCAACTTTACAGGATGCCACGCAACATCTAGTGCGCATAATATTTCATCTCTCCCGGATCCAAAAGGTGCTTCTTTATAATGCTGCTGAGAAGCTGCTGATCATACATTTGATGATCAAAATCTGCAACTGGACTAATCTCACAAGAATAATCCACAAACAGTAAAAATGTAATCAGTTACTGCAACTCTTTACGAGAAATAAGCCCTGAATCCATTCAGCTTGATCCAAGATTGAATCAGACTTTTATTGTAGTTTAAGGAAGGATTTTTGGTTATCAGCAGGATAAGTCGACATCGGTACAAATTAGCAGTATAGCTCTTAGTTATCAAAGCTCGTTTTGCAAAGGTAAAGTATAATCTTTGAGCATACAATAGTTGGCAAAAGCGCTGACGCATTGAGTTTTGTTGTCATTACCATTTTGATATAAGGATTTGTATCATGCATCTCATTTCGAGCATAGTGCTGGATTCTTATTAGAGGTAAAGAGTAATATGCCACTTTTCAATACTTATAGCCTTATCAAAGATTCGCTTTACCCATCATCAACGATTAGGTGGCAACTTATACTTCAGAATGAGAGTGGAATATCAGCTCATTTTACAGATAAATCCTTCTCTCATCACGCGAAGTATCGAGTCTAGCTTAGCATCATAAGTCTTTGAATCTGCAGCCTCAAACTTATGCTTACTACCAGCATCAAATCCCTTGATTTAAGCATTTGAATGGTATAAAAACATGTTTCTGGAGCGCCTCCTTACAAATCTTTTTCTTCTAAAGGAAAAGTCTTCTCGTCCCACATCATGAGAAATTAAATAAAGTTCTTTAGGATCGCGTCAGAAAATGCTACGGAATCATGTTCAAGATCCTTGTCATCAGCACTCGCACATTGGTAATCTCTCGTCTACTTTGTTCATTGATAAGATTAAACTTCCCTGACCATCAGTATCTTTCATATTCCAAAACATTTGCTTTTATATTGCCCATAGGAAAGGTTCTTTAGCGCGTAGCTTGAAGGGGTTGGTGTATTTGAATCGGAAATATCTAACATAATGATTAGCCTGTATTTACACTAGGAACTGAAGTCTGGTTTCCCATAACTCGTAAAATTCTTGTAATATTCATCTTTTTAATTACTTCGCAGTTCCCACACGTTCTCTATTAAAATATTCCTCATGATCGAGTCGTATAATCCTGAAAAGTACAGCAAATCTATTCATCACTTCATTTGGATTGTTCGATGATGAGTTGCATTCTCTTGCATCATTAAAAGCTTTACCTTTGGTAAAGTCGTCATCACTAGAATAAATCGTTGTAAAAGACTCCCAGAGATAATCACTACTGGAGTATTTCCTACAAGTGTAAATCCTCATTCTTTTCATAAAGCACACTGGCTATGACAATGGTTTATCATCAAGAGGAAAAATCAGACTTCCTCCTCTTTTTATCTTCAACCTTTATATTGCACCTATAACAATTATCCATTGATAAGTTGAGTTGATCCAAAGACTCTGGTTTTGTACTCCCAAATCCGACCATATCCAGTCTTTTCTTTTTCCTACCAGTTACTACACCATGTTTGAGTTGAAATTGATATACTGCTTCAATCGTTTGCTTTATCGCATAGGAGCCCATTGATTGCTCCTTGATAAAGTCGATTATGAAGGATGGTTTGAAGGGTCTTAATTGCATTTCACTATACTGTCCTCTCTTGAAAGAGTGCGTAAAATAGTCTATGTAAGCTGCTGGTACGCTCACTACTGAAGGTGCAGGAGGTTACTGATGGAGTTGAAGTTGCAGGATTTTGAGAAGTGGATTTTGGGTTGAACCTGAGACTGCTTCAGTTTTCTACCTTTTTGGCAGAAGTTTGACAAAGCATAAGTCCTAAAATCTCTCAGGCAAGATTGCATTGCAGCGCAGTCAAACTACTAGAGATCTTAGCAGCAAGCTTTTGTTCGATTGCTGGAAGCTTCAAAAAGATCAATCAATAGGAGTACATTGCAACTCCATTCATTCCAGTAGATTACTGCACTCGACTTTTGAGTCCAAATCTCTTTTAAATAAAGGGTGAAAATTTAGTGTCGTTGTGAGTAATGCTGCACGGTACTCTTCCAGAACCATTATCAAACATCTTATGAAGTTCTGAGGATTTTCTCGCAAATCCTGATACATTCCATAGTCAATTTTGAAAAGCCATCGTACAAAAGCCTTTTCTGACTCTTTTTCAAATTTATTGAAAATTAGTTTGTGGACAGAAATTTTGTGAGCTCATCCATCCATTTCCACTCCTTCACAATTTCTGCAATAATCTGAGAAAATTGCACATCAAAGATGACAGAAGTGAGCTCTAGTGTTTTCAAGATTTTTCCAAAGATTGGTTGCTTGTCGTCGCAGCTTGTTCAAACCAGAAAAAGCCTGATTTACACCACTGATTGCCTTAATAACACTATTGAGCAGCAATCAATCCTTCCGCCAGAATTTCAAGCAACTCTTCATTATTTTTGATATACTGCTCGTAATCTTGCTTGAGCAGACTTGTGTCATCAATCGTTTTCCATACTGGTAATTTTGATAGCATTTGATTATAGAAAGTTATCAATTCCATTACCAGATCAGCAGACTATCTCCACTCGTCAATCCCATAACTGTTTTTAATCTCTCCATCAAGTCTAATGTAGTCATTGAGAATTGAAGTTTTAGAGATTATTAGTCAAAGAGAATAGTCTAAAAGTCTGATTATCACTGATCACTCCAAGACATACAGCAGCATTAAAGAGCTTGTGTTTCACTCACTCTCTTATTTTTCTCTAGCAATAGTATGAAGTTTGTTTTCACTAGTAGTAAAGGGTTTTCAAAGATTGTTTTTGTGATTTTCAAGTTTTGCTGGAGTTTTGAGTTCTGAACTTGACTTGCTACTTACTGCGAGTGAGCCCCGAACTCAGTGCCAATGCGACCAACATTTCCTAGCCAGATTTTTCTCATCTTGTTTTATCAAAGTAAAAGAAATTACGATAATCTATGGGTACGGTTTTTCATTCGATTTCCAAAGTTGAAATCGCACAATGCAAGTAGACAAAACAATAATTTTATATATATGTATGTATGACTCTAATTCCAACCATTATTGACAAAAGCTTGAGAAAGAGCTTATGACATCTACTCTGAGACTTCTAGAAGATAGATTATCTTTGTCCGGAGAACAAGTTCATAGTGCTATGGTCCAATACTATCGTCCTTTCGATGCTCTATCTGAGAGAGATCCAGATAAAGATATCATTGTGTATCAACACTCCATGAGGAGGAAGTTTGTCGGACTTGCGATCTACGATACCATGCAAATCACCGAAATGTGATGTACAAAGTAATCTGTGCTGGACTCGCAGCGTCTATGGGTTCGATTTTCCCTGGCAGGAGGAACAAAAGGAAAAGATTTGCACTCCTAACTCCAAAGGTCGCGATTCATCAACCACTTATCTCAGGAGGTGGAATCTCAGGTCAAGCAACCGACATTCGATCAGAAGCAGAAGAAATGCTTAAAATCAAAGAAACGCTACTTACAAATCATGGCAAAACACACGAAATGACTATAGAAAAATGCCTTGCAGATGATGGAAAGAAATAAATGGATGTCTCTCCAAAGATGCACTAGAATATGGTTTGATCGATAAAATTATCGGAGAATACTAACCTTAATCTTTGAATATCTTAATTGAACTTTCAAATATCTAACAAAATAAAAATTTTATCACTGCATTGTGAGGAATAGCATTATTTGGGGCATCAGCACGTCCTGATTCTCTAGCACTCAAACTCCAAAGACGTATCATCAGTCGAAAATCAGACTCCTATTAATCCAAAAATGTGAAGAAATTGATGGAATAAGAAAGCCTATCCGGATCTCAACGTACTTCTGAGGACTCCCGGTTTAATCGTTTTATGGTAATCCTCAGATCAGATCGTTTCCCTCTTGGATCAAGTGGCAGCAGTCATCCTGGTATCAACCTGTGGTTCATTTGTTGCTCGTAATCCAAAAGGCAGATCTCTATGGTCTCAAAATTAATACAACACATTGCATGTAACGTTTGCTCCCTCTCCAGTGTTGTAGAGAAGATTTTATCACACAACTAACTTCATTTGCCTAATATTCATCTGATGAAAATTCATTGGTCTCTCCTGAGCGTGAGATGAGTGCCGTTTCACGCACCTTCTCCAGCAACAATGACATAAGTTGTTGCTGGTTTTATAAACAACTACTTCAATACCGGAACTTGTACCACCTATGGTTCATCGAAGCCATCAAAGTTGCTAGAACACCTCAGTATCGAAATCCGTGCTTGACCTCCAAAAGAATATCAGAAAGGTGATCGACTATATTTTTCAGAATATCAAAAGGAATTACACCAAACTGAGATGTCCTCTGCAATTCCCTTATCAAATTTGATGTTTCTTGATAAAGCATGAATGAAGGTTGATAAAAATCGCAATGGGACATTATGCAAAGAATTTCTGAGGACGAAAATGGAAAGTTTACTTCTACTTCGTGAGTTGATCACAATAAGGATCGACTTATTTTCTTTCTTGACTGAGTCAATATCAACTCAACAAAGCTATTTTTCCCTATTGGAGGTTAGATCACAAGTAAGAAAAATAGCAAGAAATCTGACTTCCCAATGCAAATCCCTTTGAGATTCTCAAGGTCTTTGTTTCATCGAAATGTACCAATCAAAGCAATTTCTCATGCAAAAACTCCCAATCAAAAAGGAGCAATCAAAACGCTGGAAAGGTAAAACCGTTTGGGCTCGATGGTGCTTACTTTTTACTATCGGACAAAACAAGGTCTCGGACTCAATTTCCATAGCATGTTTTACAAAATCGATATCGAAAATAATACTGTCTATGTGGAATAGAAAGTCGAGCTGAACTGCTCTACCATCAAAGTTAAAAATCGACATCGAATTTGAGAAGAAAAATCAGTCTGAACGTTTAACCTGAAAAATTCGCTATCGTCAAATCCGCTTCTGTAAACTGTATTTTAACAAAAAGAAAAAATCAGATTTAACCTTTGGGTTTTCTTCTCCTCAACGAGCCATCGCACCAGGTCAAGTCTGTTTGCTTATGGAGAGAGACGAATGCCTTGGGTGAGAATAATTGACTTGACATTTAATTACGTAGTATACGGAGAGCAAAACAAAAATAAACCTCTAAAACTAAAAATCTTATGAGCAACGAACTCAAAAATTCATGGCGGTGGGCATGCTAGAAGTCTATTTCTGCCCCTCATTTATGTGCTATTGCCTTACAAGTCAGCATTGCAGTAAGTATTTATCTCTCAAAACCTTTGGGTCTTGATAGCGAAGTAAACACATGTCTTTATCCTCAATAATCTGGTGGAGACTGTATATTCAGTATCGTAAACTTCCTCATGACTCAAAACGAGAAAAATGATTCGAACAATCGAATTCTTAGAGGGATCTATTTGCCTCTTATCATAATAATGATACTAGCCATAGGAGATATTTGTCGCTATCCGGACGAGTGCTCTTTTAAACTCTCAAAGGACTTGTGTATTTCACAGGTCCTTTTTATAAACTCAAAAAGAAGTCAGACTTTTTGACTCTTTTTCCTCTATTCTGTGATTCAAAATAGCAAAAGCTAATTATACTTCTATAAACTATCAATCATTTCTTTTCATATACGGCTGAAGTACTTTTGGAATTCTGATTTTTCCCATCTTTTGTTTGATGATTTTCGATCAATGCAATCCAAAACGAGTCGCAATTGCAGTATTATTAAAGGGTATAACATATTTGATATTTCCTTCCTATACACGATATCTAAAGATTTAATCTACGTGCCTGAAAATCCATGCAGTTACTGAATGCGTTTCTCCATAGCTATTTCTTGAGGCATCCAACATTCCAAATCGGCAGAATTATACTTTCAATCGCCAAATCCCCAGTACAAAAGCTGTAACTTACGATATGGATTTCTAAATCTTCAAAATAGACATTGCATTTTCCAAACGAGATATTATAGTGATCTGACATTTTCTCATCAGCCAGGCAAAATTACTACCTGTTCTACTTTTTGAAACTGATGCACTCTATATAAACCTGCAGTATCTTTTCCATGAGTTCCTGCTTCACGACGATAACAAGTAGAAAAACCTGAATATTTCTTTGGTAAATCCTTTTCATCTAAGATTTCATTCATATGATAAGCAGTTACAGGTATTTCAGAAGTCCGATCAACCATTGATTATCTCTTTCCATCCAGTAGGCATCTTCCTCGCCTCCTGGAAAATATCCTGTTCCAATCAAGCATTCAGGATTCAATGTCTTCAGTACTTGCATAAAGATTAAATCACTCTTTCTACAAGTCTTTTCAACGTATATTGCAAAAACCAGCCTGTTCCAGAGCATCCCATCTCCTTTGAGAAAAATAACTTCTAGCACCGGCAAGCTTCACTCCTCTCTCACATCAACCATATCATACTTTTCATTAGCGTCATATGATCCAAGGATCAAAATCAAAATCAGGCTTTTACTACTACTTTTACAACAACGTTTTCACTATCATCTTTCCTACGGGTACATCAGGATGAAGTGAAGTATTTGGCATCTTCAATAGCTGATTTTGTAACTGTTCGAGTCACATTTGTATGCTCGAGATTCAAGTTCTTGAATTTTTCCCTTTAAGTTCCTTGGCTGCCTGATAATTTTTGCTGAGCTGCAAGCTGTTTTTTGTTCAGATTTAGTTTGATCAATTTTGCAACTGCAACGCTTTTCTCTGATCGTCTAGAGACAGAGAGCTTCAAAGGTCAATCTTCATATTTCTCTTTCCAAAAATCTGCTGATATCAGCCTTGTCTTCACGCACTTTTCTAAGATCTATCATTCTTGATTCATAAAAATCTAATTTCTTTCTCAGTTTAGCTTTTTACCTCAAAAGTTCAAATGAAAATAACAAAAATCTCAAAAAGTCAAAATCAAGCATCTTAAGTCAGCCTTTTGAACTACAAAACGATAAAATCAAATGAAGTAAAAGTTTATCAAAAAGATCTTGAAAAGCGGATCTCCTTTCACTACAATAATCAAACTTTTGTGGTATAAATACAATTATATATGAATCTAGATCAAGCAAATCACATCGAATACGAGCTTTACCTCAAGGACTTTCGAAGAGAACATCCAGCAAAATCTCAGCAGATCTAGAAGAACCTGAACGAATGCTCAACATAGACTCAAAAAGTTTGGAAGTTTTTCATAAATTAGAAATGCCAAAATTCTGACCTAATATCTCAGATCTAAATTTTGATGAACTCTGTTTATTATGCAAAACCAAAGACCTGATCTCAAACCTATACAAACGACGAGATCAAGTTCTGAAGAGATCAAAACTTTTCAAAAGCTAAAGGGATTCCTGAAGCAGAACAAAAATATCTCGCTTAGGGGCAGGGAGGACAATTTGATTCCACTTCTGTTTATCACAAGATCCAAAGACCTCCGAGCAAAACAAGATAATCTTTGAAGATATGAAAAAGAGGCGGTAATTAAATACCCAGATCTCGTTCAAAAATATTTTATGAAAACAGTTCCTATCAGTGATCACAAATTTGCTGCACTTCATGGAGCTGTTTGGAGTGGAGAGCTTTGTCTATGTACCAAAGGGTAAAACTCACTCCAACCTCTCAAGCTTATTTCCGTATGAATACTTTAGCTGGAGGACAGTTTGAGCATGCTAATCATCATCGAAGATGATGCTGAAATATACATTGAAGGCTGCTCTGCACCAAAAATATAATAAGATCTCTCTTCATGCTGGTTGTGTAGAGGTAACTGTTGGGAAAAACGCAAAAATGAGATATTCTTCAGTAGAAAATTGGTCCCTAAATACTTATAATCTCAACACAAAAAGAGCTATCGTTGAAGAACATGGACTCATGGAATGGATTGGAGGAAATCTTGGTTCTGGAGCAACCATGCTTTTATCCATGTTCAGTACTCAAAGGAGATTATAGTAAATCCGATAACCTCTCTGTCGTTATGGCTTCCAAAGGACAAAATCAAGACGTTGGAGCGAAGGTTATCCACCTAGGGAAATACACCACTCAAATATCATCTCAAAATCCATCTCTCTACTCAGAGAATTTCACCTATAGAGGACTTGTAAAATAGGTAAAAATGCTACAGGAGCACTTGCTGGGAAATTAACTGTGATGCACTCATTCTCGATGAAAAATCAATCAGCAAAACAATTCTGTCATAGAATCGAAAATGCAGATGCGATTGTATCTCACGAGGCATCCGCTGGAAAAGTTGATGAAAATCAGATATCTCATGAGTAGAGGTTTGGAGGAAGAAAAAGCGATGTCATACTTGTAAATGGCTTTATCTCCAGGAGTTGTAAAACAATTACCTCTCGAATACGCAGGAGACTCAATAGACTCATCGAACTCGAGAAATGGAAGGAAGCGTAGGATAAAATCTCGCTTGCTTTTTACTTCATCAAAATCTTAAATATGAACACAAAAATAAAAATCGATCTCTCCCTTATTTCAGTGATTTTTGATCACACATGCCTATCAAGAACTCATGATTGAAGAAAGATGAGAAAACCAATCAAGTCATCAAATAGTTTAGATAGTGGACATTTTATCGTTTGCATCCTCGCCTCACTCTGAAGGAGGATACCACAGAAAATCTCGCTATTCCACGGGAATTACTGCCATCAACTGAGCATGTCCAGATGACTTCTATATAACTGCAAGAATCAATGGAAAAAGAATGTAACCCATACCATCTCTGAGAGGTTTTCACTCTGAGATGAGAAATCCGCAAAAGCCCTTTTGGTGAGATACAAGTATTAGAGCAATGCTACTCTTTTGACAAAGAGGAAAACCTTTTTCGTGCAAAAACAGCGGACTCCATGATGAAAGGCCTCCAGTAATATCAGCAAGACAAATTAGATCAGATTTATTTTTGAATTTGAAACTTCCAGGTGTTGTTACTAGAAGGAGAAAGATGTTGTGAAAAGCCTATGTTAACTATATCTGATTCCAAAATGAGCGGAAGTGCAAATGAAAACTTCATTTGCTCCACTAAAGATTGAAAAACAGTATGCTATAAGTTGTCGGAGGGTTAGTGTTAAAAACTGGCTCCTTATCTCAGAGATGCGCCTCGGATGTCGAAATGCGTATCATTAGATGCATGAGCAAAGATGCTGCAATGGTTTATGAAGGAAAACACTAGATAGAAGCCCCAGAACAAGAGTAATGGATGCAGCTACGTTGGTACTAACAAAGAGCAATATCAAAAACTCACTGGATCAACTCCCATGACAAGCCGAAAAATCAATGGATTTACCAAGGTTATATCCCTACAGCCGAGCGACTATCAGAAACTCTCAAAAATTCGTCTTCAATTGACCAAATTTTTCCTCATCTACGGAAAATCTAGATATAAACAACGTTTTATCAGTGCTATCCGCAAACACATCAAAGCAAGACCTAGAAATCTCAAAAAGACGGCTCTACAATCAGCTTCTTGTCTCCGCCTATACTATCGACACGATGAATTAATGCAGGCAAAAATCGACTTTGAACACAGACTCTCCTGACCTCAGGCTGTTGATATGCAATTAAATCTGGCTCTTAAGCTAGAGATATCAGTACCAGCATCGATGCTGCACGAATTTATCATAATGCTTCAGAACTCGCCTCTGCAATCATGGATTCTTGGTCCCTAGATCAAGAACTCTTTATCACGAGTAAAGCTCGATTTGATTTTGTCCCAAATTATCACAAGCACCAGTTTCAAACTTCAGATATATATTATTCTTTACGACAAAGAAAGATTTGGAAGCTACACTTGAGGCAACTCCAAACCAACTGTTAGATGAACTTTTGCCTCCACTGGCCACCACGAGAGAAGAAAGCAGACCTCAATTTCTTATCATTTCTCGCTCCTGTCTCAAAACATGAATCGTCAAACAAATGGAGGTTTTCAAATTTCCCTCTCCCCTACTTACAAAAAGCTTTTGGTCTCGTCTTCCTGTACTCTCTTTCTTGCAATCAGAATCGGAACTTCATCCCTGCCTGATCTTCAAATGCTCCAGATTCAGCATGGTCCCATCATCTCGAAATCGTAGCCTATTCTCCTCTTAGGCATGGACATTTACTCAAAAACCCAACAATTGTCAAAATCGCACGTCAAGCAAGTCCTGCTACGAAATTTGCCTTGCCCGATGTTTTATCCCAATGAGTTTCAGTAATTTCTAAAAGCAACCTCTTCAGAAAAACTAATCCAATCTGAATTCAGAATTGATTCATCTCGACAGTCAGGAGTTTTGACAACTTATGTGCCTCTCTCCCAAAACACTATCGTTATAATAATCCTCCTTTTTCTCCAGTTTGGAACTAATTTTTCTTAAATCTCGAACAAAAGGTGCTGACTGAAGAATGCATCCAAAATAGAGATCAATCAAAATCAACGTCTCAACTTCGTCTCTTGTTTCATGTAAAGGAATAATGTCGCAGACTTCGCGCTAGAGGCAAAGAACTGCTTCATCTTTTCACGAGATGTCTATCCCAATCTCTCGTATCTATATCCCAAAAACTGGTTTCTGATGACCCTATGTAAATAAAGTCAAAAATCTGAATTCAATCCTTGTTTTACCTTTTAGCATACGGATAACCAAAATACTTCGTTTTCAAATGTCAATCTTTTCAAAATTTTGCTCAGTTTTCTATACTTTCTTGGGCTCAATTATAGCGTGATAATTCCTAAAATTTTCCATGACGATATGAGTGACTTCAAGTTCATGTCACTGTTTTACTATATCATTTGCTGCTGAACGATATTTTTGTATCAATATTTTATCCTACTCGGAAAAAGTCTTCTTTTGTCAGAGAGAAGGGTCAACATTTTCAAAATATCCTTCGTTATAGCGGTTTGGACCATCATCTGGTGTAATAAGCTTTTGCTTGAACTATACAAGCCTCAATTTTGCATGGATCGTATCTTTTTCTTTTCAAAACTGCAGTAAATTCAGAACGAAGTCAGGTTTTAATCCTGATGAACATTTAGGAGTGTTTTGAGTGAAAATTGATTCAGCAACCATTAAAAGATATTTTACCTTCATTCTCCTGAATACAAAAGCAAAACAATTATTGTATATCATTTTCAACTAAAAATATCAAGTATATTCATTATAATTTAACTTGTATCTAATTATTTTTATTATAAAAAGAACGGCCTTTAATTACTGAGCTTTCAATGAGTCAAAATCCGCTTATTTCTATTGTTATTCCTGCTAGAGTTCAAAATTGCCAGCTTTTTGGTCAGTTTTGCAATGTTTAGAAAAGCAAACACTACAAGACTTTGAAGTTCTCATTGCTTGTGATAGAGTTTTTTCTCCAGACCGAATGGAATATTCTCAATTGCTTTCTCAATATAAAATAAAAAAAGCTCAAAGTCAGACTTTTCTCATTTTAATAATAATTTCGTTCCAAAAATCCGTTTGGCGCCTCCTTATGTAAGAAATTTTGGTATCAAACATGCAAAAGGAGGAATTTATCAACTTTTTGATGACGACAATCCTTTGATCAGAATATCTTCAAACTGCAGTTAATCACTACAAAACAATGAAAACACTTTCAAACGATAATCATCACGCCAACCCTTTACTACAAAAACACCCCTCAAATACAAAAATCGAAGGCTTTTCAAACTACAATTATCGACTTGACGATAATTCCTTTCTCAAAACAGAACAAAAAATACTCAAGTAAAATGTTTAGCGGGGTGGGTTTTGAAAGTGAGACTCTCAAATCAACACTGTATGATAGTGAATCCTTGAATCGCAGAAGACCTCGACTTTACCTCGTTTACAAAAATCAAATAAAAAAAAGGGGAAAAAGGCTAAAATTACGGCTTTCTCCACGACGAAAGTTTACCATTTGAAAGAAAAAACTATTCTCGAACAAGCTCGAATCTGAAATCCCGCTTCTGCTGAACAAAAATCAAAAACATCTTCCTTCGACACAAAAACATGCATTAGTTCAGCTTTTGATTTTGTTTACGAAGTTCTCGAGGAATTAGCCTCTGGCTCTCTATAAAAACGCACTTCATATTGAAACAATCAAAAATATGCAATCACAAAAGCAATTTAGCAAGGTTATCTAGAAGGACGAAAAATATTGCTACATTACTCTTAGTTTGTTTTTTAAGTAAAAAGACTTCAGGATTGATCTTCGAAAGTCTATTTTTTAAACATAAGTTAATCTTTTTTATTTCTAATCTATCTCTATCTTTAAGTGCAAAAGTCTCATATCAAGCTTTTGCCAGGAGGAAAGAGCTGATTCTTATAGGCTCTAAAGAGCATCAACGCAGTATATTCTCTCAAAGTGGATCATCATTAACATCTTTTTAAGAATTCAAAGTTCTTTCGCTACTTTCATATTCAGAGATATCGAGTCTTAGTTGAGTTTTAGTTTCATCTGAATGTGATTTGAGAATCATTCTAATAATAGTCGCACTGATTTCTTTTTGTGATTTTATCTTTTGGTCTAAAGGATTTCCATGTGCACCTTTCATAATCCCGACTGATAAGCTGTTGTGATATATTGTTTAAGGGTTATTAACGTTTTCCTAAATCCTTGTAGTTAATTTTTTAGTTCGTATCTGGCTTTCTACAAAAGCACATTAATCGCAAAGTTTGAGAAAAATTTTAGCAACTTCTTCTCTAGTAAGGTCATCTTTTGGTCTAAAACGATCAATACTATCATACCTTGTCATCTCATAACTGAAAAGCTTTGTGATTTCTTAAATTCCTCACTGGTTTGAGAGTTAAAATTTTGATCTCTAGAAATTGGTCTACGATTATAACACTGTCATCAAAGATGGTTGGATTAAATATTTGATCTTCAGTAAAGTAATATCCAGGTACAACGTATATATTTTTTCTTTACCTCCCAATAATTTTCTTTGACACGAACTGGCAATTCTATTATTTTAGCTGCTCAAATGATCTTGTTCTTCTTTGCGAGGTCAATAATCTTCTTTTGTACGATTATTTTTAGAAGAAAGCTGAGAGAATCTGATTTTTTTAACTATTTCTGTAATTGTTCAATACATCTCTCCTGCCAGACGATCTCCTTCTTGACTTTTTTCTTCTGTGGAAGATATTAATTCTACCTTAGATGAAGTATCAACCTTTACTATATTTTCCAGTTGTTTGAGCCTCCACTAAATCAGAGTAACTTTATCAATTTCAAGCTGTAATGCAGTTCATTATCAAAAACTTTCTGTGCTTTTTCTTCCAGCTTTCTGCAAACAGATCAAGAGATTCTGGTGTTTATCCTTATTGTAGAAGGATCTGATGCAAAATCAATTGCTGCAATGAGTGTATCATCCAGTAATTTCTACTGGTCTAACAGTAACAATAGAAGTCCTTATGAAATTTGAGCATGATATAAGTAATACGATAATTTTCACTTAACTGGATTTAGTGGATCTAAACCTTCATTCCTGTGCATTATGAATAATACTTCATAAACGGAATATTCCCGCATTTCCTACATATTGTGGTGTAATATCATCAATATTAATAAAGGAACCCCTTTACGAAGATACTATAGGTTCCACTGCTTTACTAGAAACAACATCCGACTATTCAATATATAATTTGTCAGTTATAGGAACCATGTCATTGATCATCAGTAGCCTTAAGACAAGTTTTTACCATTATCTGACTCAGATGTTAAAAGTAATAGAATAATCCTTTATCCCATGACAATTTTTGTACTCAAAGTTCACAAGCAACACTAGAATCTACTATTTCCTTAACCCTGAGAAGCGATTCTCTCTCCTCTTGTATCCTCTCAAAACTTTTCTCTTGCTGGTTCCGAAACAACAGAATCAAAAATAATTTCAGGACCATTAATTATTTTATTAGGTTTGCTGGTTGATATCTACTTAACACATTGGTACTTTTTGATAGCTACCATCCTCATTACGAGCAAAAAATGGTTTGCCCAATGGGACATGAATATCAGGTGTTTGTTTACTTTAGGCAAGCAAAACTTTGATTCTGTAGTATTTACACCAAAGAGACTCCATGGAAACATTTTTCTTCTAAAACTGATCAAGCTTCTGAGAGAATCTGTTTCTTTTGTCAGAATTCAATATTTCTGTTATACTCCAAACAATATTAGCATTTTTTCGAGCGGCATTATTATCAACACACCTTTATTAATTAAAAGTTTTGTATATCAACAAAAGACCTTTGTGGCTCTTTAACCAAAAAAAAAAGACCTTTAGGAAAGGGTCAAACAAGATAACTAGCTAAACCTCAATAATTATGTTCCAAATGGACGATATCATACTTCAACTACATGAAATCAACGACCAAGTGCAATTGGGATATGATTTGCTGAATATTGCTCAGACACTATATTTCTAAAATATGATTATTATCAATTTTTTAATTGTAAATCATCATCCAGACAATCAATAATAAATTCAGCATCCTCGGTCGTTTTCAAAAAAATCATATAAATTTATAAAAACATAAAGGAATTTTACATATTTGAATCTTCCAATCTTAACCATATTACTAGCATAAGGAGGATGAGATGCATAAAGACCATCTACTAACAATCAATCTTTTTTGATTACGAAGACTAATCTTATAATTATCATTTCTCTGCGGCACACTAATATGAAAGCACAAATCACTGATCTCCACTCAAAAAATATGATCAATCGTCACACTTCCATTGCTTATCAGGTGAGATGGGAAAATTTAATATCGCCCCCCTCAATCTTGAAATACCAGTTGCAAAGCTAAAACGAGCTATCAAAATCATCATAAGAACAAATGAAAATAGTCTTTCAAATTCATATTATATTACCATCAATTAAAAATCTTCACAGTATACTACGATTAAAAAAAATTACAAATTTTCGAGGATTTTCAAAATAGTTATTTTTCTAATTAAGTCCTATAAGTATTAAAATTCCAAATCCTAATCCTCAAAATCCCTTGATTTTTCCTTCAAAATATACATACTCAAATATAATTTCATTTCGTCAAAAAAAAAACTATGACAGCTCTCAAATCCTTTCTCAAAACAACCCCAAAGATATCTTAATGTCCTTTCACAAATATTTCTAGCATTAAATCATTTTCAATTATTTCCTAGAACCTGCAATTAGTGCTTCATCAACCCATCAGCAATCTCCAAATCAACGAAAATGAACCACAACTGCAAAGGAAAAATTATCTCAAAAAAAAATCATCCGCCGTGGATCCAAAACACTTTATGATATTACTGCTGATGAGAACTGTGAGCTTTAGGAACTGTTCAATTTTCAATTCTGGATATTTAACAAGTAAAATCCTCGAAAATCAGCGATACATTATCGTCTGAAACCAAATTTCAAATATGGAAAATTGTCTTTTCATCAGATATCGTCCTCATCTGAAATTTGAGAGGATGTTCAACATTTACACAATTCTGGACGTATCTTCCCTGTATATTCAGAGATGAACGGTATTAAACCAGGACGATTCGCTCAAAAAATCCGAGACCACCTCAGTCAGATTCCAGACTATTTTTCTGAATATTTACCAGACCAATTCCTAAAGACTTTTCTCTCCTCTCAGTGACAGAAACGATCAAAAACATTCTACCCTAGTTCTCATCGCTCTCAAAATCAGGCACTTCATAAGAGTTTTTTGATCGTTTACTCCAAGTACAACTTTCTCCTTATGAACAAGCAAAACTATCAATCCTCGACCGATAAATCTCCACAGATCAACAGCGAGACATCCTCAAAAATATACCACTCCCTTTGAGCTTACCACAGCACAAAAAAAAGTTGTAAAGCAGATTATCGACGACTTCCACTCTGGGAAACCGATGCTTCGCCTTCTCCAATGAGATGTGGGGAGTGGGAAAACCATCGTTGCAACACTTGCAGCTTATTATCCACACTGTTTTTAGAGGACGAACCGTTTTTTCTCGCACCGCTCGAAGTGCTTGCTACTCAACACTATCCGCACGATTGCAAAATTTCTCCTCCTTCCTCTCAGCATCAGAGTCGAATGTATAACAGGTTCTTCAAGTAAAGAGCTCAAAAAGAAAAATCAAAATCGACCTCAAATCTTGGTCAGTCCATGTTATCATCGGACGCATGCCCCTTTTACAAGAAGGAATTGATTTCACAATCTCAATATGTTATCATCGATGAACAGCACAAATTTTGAGTCAAGCAAAGGGCTTTTCAAACAATTCAATGCCCTCATCACTCAAATGTCGCAACCCCTGTCCAAGATCATGGCAATTGCATTTTTGGAGAATTCGATGTCTCTATTATCGACCAACTCCCCTCTTAGAAGATTACCAATTCAAACAAAAATAGTCTCAACCTAATGAAGAATCAAACTCAAACCTCAATTCTAGATAAAATAAATAAAAACCAGAAGAAGTCTTCATCGTTACTCCTTTGATCGAAGATTCACAAGAAGACCTAGATGAAGTCTCTCTGCTCAGTCTACACCTTTATGAAATGCAAAATTTCTACCCAGAACTTGATTGAAAAATTGGACTTCTCCATGGGAAACAAACCCTCTGAAAAAGAAACCGTCATGTCCAACTTCAAAAATGAGGAAAACAATAATGCTCATCTCAACCACCGTGATCGAAGTTGGAGTTAGTGTCCCAGCCACTATCATGATCATCAAAACTTTGGAAAGATTCGGTTTGCCCACTTCTTCAGCTTAAGAAAGGAAGAATCTGAAGATCATCCCTTCAATCGTACTGTTTTCTCCAAACTCCAAAAAAATCTGAGACAGTTATAATCGTCTCAACGTGGAAGAAACAACCGATGGATTTAAACTCGCCCAACCGGCCTTGAAATCGTTGATCTTGAGAAATTCTGGGTACCATACAGTCTTGAATCTCGGGCATCCCTATTTAAGTCGCCGACCTCGCCTTTCTCGAAAAAGTCAAAACGGGCCATTGAAGCTATAAAATACCCAAATCTCGATGACCTGAACTCAAAACCTTTCTTAACAAAACTTGAATATTCTCATAATCTCTATCAAGAAAAAGTCGACTTTTTACCTCTTTTAATTATAAAAGTTGATTATTTTCTTTTTATAAAACAGAACAATTTCAAAAATATTTGGCTGTAAAACTTCAATTGCACAATTCACTCCCTTATACTCCAAAGGCAAATATGTGAGAGATCAAGCTTTCTCGGATCTTCAGTAAGCTTTACTTATTTTCTATATCGCTCAAAGCTCAATCAGGCAATTTCGCTACGATCTCTTTTCCTTTCTCTTCAACCTCTTTGTTCAGTGGCTCAAATTTTTGGAGTAGTTTGGCTTTCTCTGTTTCCAACTTCTTCACTGTGCTGAGTCTAATACATGGAGCAGAGCCTTTTTAGTAAAAAGTATGTTCTTCCTACTGTTTTTTATCTAGAATCTCTGCTTGTCAAGTCTTCCAAGTTATTCCTCATCATTCACATATATGTACATGCAGTAGTAAAAAGCCATCCAAGTATATTCTTTTTATAAAGCCATTCTCCTCTTCACAATGTCACCGAAAATCACTATCACATTCAACTGTCCAATCATATCATGCTATATTTTTATAGTTTTCAGAAAAAGACATCATGTCTTTGGAAATCTTCATAATTATAAAAAATATAGATATTTTGTGATATGATTTACAGACATAATATGGTGTCTTTTTTATAAAAAACGACATCAAAAGAATTCAGATTTTAACTTTTCTTATTCAAAAAATGAAACAAAAACTATTACAAGTAATTCTTGGAATAACACTTTTGTGTTTTATTTACTAATCTCGAGACTCACGCTTCTAATCAAAGAATAAATAAAATCAGACCTTTTTCATTTGAAAAAATTTAACTTCAACACTAGAATCCCTCAAGTCATACAAGAGAAAGATAGACTAACAGCAGATATGCGAAATACCCTACTTGATAAAATCAAAATTTTGAAATCATATGATCAAAAATGAAACTAGTAATTTGAATGAATGCTCAATTTCAGTCAAAGGTAAAGTAAGATTACGATCTGCTAAACAACAATTGGAATATTGTAATGGAAATTTTCGGTATCGTGTACCAGCTTGATATGTGAAACAGATCAATTAGGAATTCAAGTTTATTTTACATGCACCATAGAGTGAAATTTTCTGAATGCCCAAATGGTTATGAGAAGAAATTGGGAAATGAGAAACAGAAAATGGTCGTTTAGAATAAACTGGAATCGTTCTTTGTTATAAAAATAGAAACAAAAACAGTTCCTATCTGAAGTAAATGTATAGAAATTTTTGGGTCGATTCTGAATGGAATTAGTTTAAATTAAAATTTAAAAAGGGAAAAATTGATGTGAATTGAGACTGTATGGAAACAACTAAAGAATGAAATTAGGCAAAAGTGAAAGACAAATCGAGGGCCACGAACAAGAGATCTTGAACTACGAATATAGCTACTAAACAGCACAAAGACCTCAACATTCGAGGTTTTTTATCTAAAAATCAATAACTATAATTACGATACTCAAAACAAAAAACTTGACTTTAATAAAACTCATTTCTGTATCAGAGTGAGTTTTTAAAACAAACTTGCAAAAAAATATAAATCAGCTATAATTAAACTATTAGATCTGCAATCAAATGCTTCTTCAAGATATTGGAAATTTCAAATCTCCTCAGTTTTTCTTCTATCCTGATCTCAAACAAGCCAGAGCAATTTCATTTTCTCCTGAGGTTGATTTGGGACTCAGAATCCCTTATTGGAAACAATGCTTCCATGAAAAATAATTTTGTCACACTATCATTGAAAATTTTTTTCTACACTTCATCAGCTGACTTTAACTATAATACAGCACATCTTAACAACCCAGATTTTCCTCTCAAATCATCCATTTCTCTTCTCAAAACACTACTCAAAACCTCCACCCCCAACACAAAACACCCAGAAAAAAAGCTCTAATTCAGATTTCAATCCAACTTTCTCCCAATGACTTTGAAATATTGGATTTGTCTGTAAGTACCACAAAAACTCAATCATCTCATTCAAAATACTCAAATCTCCCCTAAACTTTTCTGCGTATTCTCTTGCCGAGATTCTGAAATGCAAAATCAACACTAACACTTACTGCTACATTTGATGAAAAATTCCGGAATTTTCATCCATTGATCTCAAACCATTACGACCTCTTTGTTCTCAAAATGCGTCAATACCAAAAACTTCTCCAAATTCTCATACTATTATTTTCAATGAAAAAAGAAAAAAATCCTGATAGTGATACCTCCTCAAAAAAAACATTTGCTATCATCAATTCTATAAAATTCTTTTCAGTTCAATAATAATTTTATCGAACCTCACGACCTCATCAACGATATCCATTACACAAAAAGTCTCTCCGGATATGCAACCACCATTTGAAAACTTCAGTATTTTTGAAAACTTTTCTCAGAAACAACTTTAGCTGAAATGCTCCAGAATCTGACATACAAAAAAACTAGAAAAATCTGATTTTTTCTCTCATTATCTTCTACTATTAGACATTTTCTTATGAAAAAAACTCCTTGTCCGAATATATCAATCATTCCATTTCTCTCTCGCCCAAGATCAAACAAAAAAGACCTGTATATTTCAGCGAACTCAGTAGCTGAGAAAAATCTCTTTAATGATCATTTTTGCCCTTTATGGTAATGATCAAAACGGTTTCTGATCATCAATGAACGAACTCCATCTTCATCCTCAAATTGAAAAGAACTCGCACTCTGTTTGAAAAGCTCAGTCAAAATCAGAATTCTCAATTCATTCTTTCGACAAATTCTCCTCTTTATCAGCAAGGAAGTAATATCACTAAATATTTTATAGGTATTTAAAGAAGAAAATCAATGATCTCAGATCATTTGTCCAAAAATCAATGTTGATTATGATGATACAACACACTAATTCATATGCTCAAATTTGAAAACCTCTCAAAAATCTTTTTGTCAACAAATTATTCTTGTTGAAGGAGATACAGATACTTATTTTTTCAGTTTTTATCTAAATTATCTCAAATCTCTTCCAGTGGAAACATAAAATCAAGATTGTAAGTCATAAACATCAATGGAAAAGGATCAGCAAAACTTGGATCAGATTTCTCCAATAAATTTAATATCATAAACTTTTATAGGAGATCGAGACGTACCATGGGTGTGGATTTTTCACAAAAAGCAGAGCTCAATAAATTTTACCTTCTCGCCAACAAAGCTATAAAAAAAAGAGAAAAACATGATAAATCACCGATTATTACAACAGACTAGTAAAAACAATTCTTACATTCAGTCCCCAAAAATACAAAGCCATCATCAAAATTATTGAAAAATTGTAGAATAACATCTTTATTCTCAAAGAAAGACGATCAAAGCTATGTTCCGTAGAAAGAAAAGACTAGGACAAATCGCATATTTCTGCAATCATAATAATTTTGAGGAACAATTAAAAAGATCTATTTTGCATCACAACAAAGAGAGCTTGAAGAAATTAGCCATCTGATCTTCCAATAATTTGTGCAACATCATCCCAAGTCAACTCCTCTAGCCTCTTTTAGCCAAACTTTCAGGAATTACAAAAACTTCTCTACCTTCCTGTTTTTCTATCATTTTCATAATTCTCCCAAGCGTTTTCTACTATAAAGACAAAAGATTCAAAAAAAGTTCTAAATTCTGAAATTTAACAGTTCAGACCTTTCTTTTCATGGGCCCCAACTAGAGCAGCTCTCTTCCTTTGGGTACGAGGAGAAAAACACTTTGGAGCCATCTTAAGATCTCGCACCTCATATAAGCAATTCAAAAACCACCACAAATATGATTTCTTTTGAGCAGAGAGCAATCTTTTGTCAAACTTCATCTTGTATCATAAAATTCATCCAAAGAAAACATTTCTGAAGCTGTAATAGCTTTTTCTAAAAAATAGGAGAAAGTAATATAATATGGCCAAATTCACACTGCAAGTGTTTGTTCTATATCTTTTCCAAGTACTTAAGTTTTTGACAACATCAACTTCCAAAAAATCTCAAAATACAATTGACTTTGCACTAAACCAACTTCTATCGTGTGATTCTGTAGTCTGATCCTTTCTACCAAAAATCCTTAGAAATATCTTTAATTTTCCTTATAGTGCTCATTTCCTGGACCTATTTCCATAAGAGCTTTTGCTCCTGTTTCCTTATACATTTTTACTGTGCAGATCCGATATAACTCCTCATAGCACTATCTTTCAAAAATTCTGCCTTTAAATAAGTGAACATAACTAGACAAAATAAAGTAATAAAAATACTTCTTTTTAAGTATTTAAAACACCATACCATAAAAATTCTCCTCATTTATAGACTGATTTTCATCTTTTACCTGTATCCAAGCTAAAATCTTTTTTTTCATCTCAATTATCAACGCAATAAGCAATTAATGCGTCAATAAAGGTCGAGCATTCCCTATTTCTTGAATTTTTCAAATATACAAGTTTCAAATAAAGATTTTGCTCCAAAATTCTGAAAACCTTTAATAAAATAATCAGCAAGTTCTTTTGTCTCACTCAAGTTTTTTTCAACAATGTCAATCCAAGTCAACTTCTACCTCTTGCCATTTAATTACAAGATCAATAAGATTTCAGTTTTATCAATACTCTTATCATATAAAAATTTTTTCATCTGCTGAGTAGACAGGAAAATCTAACAAGTATTAGCCCTAGAAAAATAGTTAGCAAATTGCTGACTCATCAGATACTGTAGCAAAAAGATAAACCTATGTTTAAGTGGTTCTTCACAAGTTTTTAGAAAAGCATTCATCGCTGCATTACTCATCCTTTCCAAATTTTCGATCAACAAACATTTTTTTACCACTAAAGCAGTTGCTGCAAACCAGAAACACAATTTCTCTTACCCCTCTATTTTCATAAAAGCTCCATTTACCGAGAATCGTTTTTGTGTGATGGAGTTCAACAGCTAAAGTATGTGTTTTCAAGTTCTTGACTACAGTCTTTTATCAACTTAGCAAATCTTGATATTTATAATTTCAAAAAATTCTCCAAAAGCCCAGATAAAAAGCGGTTTTCTAGCCCTTTTACTACTAATAAAAACAAATAGAGGTTTTTCTTCCTCCTGATGATGCTGCAAATTTTTCAACAACATTTCTCGCTAGCTATTGCCATATCGAGTCATCACCCTTTCATTAGAATCAAAACACCTTTCTTTATAAGTTTTATCCCAAAAAAACAGGAAAAGAAAGAAAAAAGTCTGACTTTTTTGCCTATTTTCTTTGTCAATGATTAAGTAATTTCCAATAAATCATAAAGAAAAAGTCATTATTATTTCAGTTTAAACGCTTTGCTTTTTGTCCATTCCCTTATACTTTTATCAAAACTATTTACCTTTAGAAAACATCAAATGTTTAACAAAAAACACTGACTAATTGTACTTCTTATCTCTACTTTCACACAAATTCTCTCTGCAACAGGGACAATTCAACGAAATCAAGTATTTGCTATGAAAATAATCAAAATTCAATGAGCAATCTCATTGCTGTTTTAATAGATGAAAAAATTGCCTCAAATCAATCTGATCTAAAAACGATATGCGACACAATATATTCAAAAATATTCCAATAATAAAAGCACTTATTCTCAAAATCAATACTTCAGAATATACAGCACCTAAGTCTCAAAATGCTAGAAAATCTATATTTAACGGAGAAAAATGAGTTTCTAGCCAACTTTATCGCTTGTCATGATCTGAGTAATTCCACATCCTGTTAACAAATACTCAGATTATTTTCCCATCCATTATATCCTTATGTCGACTTTTGGAACATACCTCTGGAAATGTAAAGAAGCATGGATATCCTCCAGTCAAAAGTTCCTGACAACCCAGAAATTTGGCATGGATTAATAAATTTTAAGGACGATGCCAATAAATACCATAAGCACCTTTTCAAAAGCTCAAAATACTCTGAAAATCCAGCCAATTTGTTGATATTCGACATGATGATTTTATTGGCACGCTCGAAAACAACAAATTTTCTCCAAGAAGCAAACAGTTCTCTACAAAAACAAAAATCTTTACTGTTGAGGACCCTCACCTATCATCGCTACACCAAGTCCCTGTTCAACGCACTCTCTCAAGCATGACAGCAATACCAAAGACACGACCAGCTCATCTGAGATCTAAGTCAAGCAATGAAAGGGTGGGGATAATGGCCACACCACTTCAACAAACCTAGCAAAGACACATGAAAGCAAAACGCACTACTGCGAGCTACTGGCGAAACAGAAAGTCTGATTAAAGACTATAATTCTGCCATCAGTACAGAATATCAAAGAACAATCAACGATACACATCAGCTTCTCATAGACGAAGTGCCACCTGAGCAGATACTCATTGACACTCCAACTCAAAGACACCCTCCTTCTTTCGAAAACGAAGAAACGCAGGACTCATCAAATCGCTCAATGATAAACTTGAAAACTTCAATGAATGAAAAAGTCGACAGATATGCCATGACGGTAATTCCTGCTCGAGTATTTTACCTCAAAGGACAAGCGTATCAATCTCTTTATATTTTCAAAACGAGTTCCCGACTTTCAGAGATACTTTCAGATTTTTCTATTTTGGCGAGATGAGCTAGCATCCAAAAAGCAGAACAAGCTCTCTATTTTTAGAGTGAACTTTTAGAAATTTAGATCTGATCTTATTCTTCAATCATCTCAGATCCTCCACAATCCTGCAAAAACTGCTGAAAGATGAAACAAAACTTATAGCATATCTGAGCCTCTTATGATCTCTTCTCTACAAGTTCAATCCAATGGAGGCCTTCAATGTCTGCCTCAAAACAGAAGAAGAATACAATCTATACAAAAAGAAAACATATTCAGAATTTGAAGTAAAATGTCACAAGGAGACGATTTGGACTCAACCGATTAACAATTGTCCTCACATGACAAAGGAGAACGAAAATGAAAAGGAAAGTGTAAACCAGATTCATCAAACTCAGAGAGGATCACAGATTGTGAAAATTTCCAGCAATTTGGAAATAGAGTACGATGAGGTGCGACTCCACTCAATGTAGAAGGAATCTCTGAACAAGCTCATATCAAAGCTTTCTTGATATAATCCAAAATCCGCTCGAAAGCCAATTTTCAACCTTTGCAGGAAGTCTTGCTCTCAAAAATGCAGAGAAATCAACAACTTCATTTTGAGGACTAAATCACCATATATCTCCCACAAAGACAGAATCGGTAGAAGGTGCAATAAAGAGTCCAACTTCACGATGTCCAACATCTACCGATCCAAAATTATTTTGAAAATAGAACCTTATGACGTACTTTTACTAAACTCTCTGATTCAACCTTTAGTCTTCGCAAACCAGATTCAGAACGACATTGAACATCGTGTAAAATATGAATCATAGATTTCAATGATCAGCATGACTCCAACAGTGCTGATCAAATCAACGGATATGAACAAGAGGAAAATACGATGAAGGAACAGAAAAGGAGTATAACAAACTCATCTCTCAACTCACATCTGCAATCAAACACAGTACAATATTTCTCCTAAACTTATTACATCTTTTCTGGACCAAAACCTTAACTAACCACTATCCAAATGAATCGAAAGACGCCAATTCGATTGACCAAATTCAAAGATTTTGGACCGAAAAACAATACAACAGATTTCTCCACCCCTTTTTCTGGTGTAAAGGACTTGGTTAATAGTTACAACTCGATTCCCAGGACATCAGAGCAGTTTTAGTACGTAATTCAAAATATCAAATTTAAACAAATCAAGAAAAATCCAGACCTCTCGCTTCACTTATCTCTCAATACGACTCAAATCATCAAAACCTACAAGAACCCAAACACTTCTCATAACCACAAGAAATCCCATTGCACATTTTCAATAGTTTTCTAGAACTTGATAACATAAAACAGACATCTGACAATCAATCGATAAGAAAATATTAGATCTCAGTATCCAAATCACGAGCCTTGACTCCTACACCGGACAAAAACAAACTCAAAGAACTTACAGCAATCAAGGGAGAACGAGAAGCTCTCAAAAAGATCAACTATTATCACCCAAGAGCTCCTCAATGCTAACAAAATTTCTGACTGTGAAAGTAATCATGAAATTCTTGCCTCTACTCTGAGAAACAACAAGATATATAAAACCCCTCTATCAAACACACCAAAATGTCTAGAAGATAATAAATGATCATCGATGAAACTCCACAGAAACTCCAAATAACTCCAAAGATCAAATCGAACTCCTCAATGAAGCAGAAACAAATTTTAAATGAACGTTTATTTCAGACCTAATAATCCTTCTGAAAAATTGAATCCATCAATGCGAACAACTTATGATAGACCAATCGATTCGCAAAGATACCTCCAGTTTCAAGAGTTTGAGGGTCATGATATCAAACTCATCTATCCAAACCTTTTTAAAAGTTGAAGCATTTAACCTAACAGGACAAGGACTAACCCTCAAACTCCAGAACAATTCAAAACTGCAATCAAAACAATACCTCAATAATAAAGTCCAAGAATACAATAAAATCTTAGAAAAGAAAAACAACAAGCTCTGGTTGAGACTATTCAATTTAAGACACTAAAAAGTGTAGATCCTCTTGCGTCCAAATCTAGGGAGTTCTGTAATTATAAACCGTTCACTTATGATGGTGCTCAATACCCTCTGGGAGAGAAAATGCTAACAACTCTTGCCTATCTCCTCGCATATCACAATTCTCCAGTGCCATCTAGAGCCTATTCAGATCAGATTCTCCAAGATCTCAAGCTTACAAAATCAGCCTCGATATCAATCACAAAATTAGTAATATGTTTTATCTGATTATTTAACACAAAATAGTAGCGAGCACTCGATCCTCACTATCTCAGCACTCAGTCTCCCAACACAAAAAGGATATGAGGTCGGCTATATCAATTCCAGTGATAAGTGATACCGTTCCTACACAAGATAGTCTTCCGAACATAAACAACCAAAATTCCAATACTGATATTTTCATCGAATACTTCAGATGAAGACTCTCCTTACAGATCAAACTCGAAAAGATGAGTTAGAATGCTGATTTAAGTACAACGAGACACTTCTCCTCTTCGATATTTCGAAAGAAACTCACCTTGGCTCGAGAGTTTCAATGTCGATGGAAACAAGTCAGAGCCTTTTGAACTCTACTTTCTCCGAGACAATAATTCACTCTGAGAAAAGCTCATCAAGCCAGAGGATCCAAGCACTGATAATCAGATCCATCAGCACACCAAATCCAACACCATCATTTGACCAGACAAAAATCATTGGTACAATCCTAGAAAAATCGGCTTTAAACCTTCTTCTACTGCTCTTACTGAGCAGCGATACAACAAAACTGATCTTAACTCCCTGCCTCTCAAAACTACAACCTTGCTCTCACTTTCAAATCAACCGGAAAAATTGTTTGCTCATTGAGGAAAAAGACACTTCTGAGAGCACCAGTATCAACAAGAGGTACTGTAACCTCAGTTGGTCGAGAAATCACTCGATCTCCAAAAACTAAATCCTGAAGATTTCAAACTTCAATCAAAGTCTGTGGAGAAATAGCGAATGTGGACAAAAGACCTACTTTTCTGCTACTTCAAATCAAATTAACTCTTTTAACATTGATCTGAGAAAAAGACAGTTTGCAGCTGGTGTCTATATAGCCTATTAGGTTGGATGCTCTGAATAAATTCAAAACAAAATCCTGAATCTCTTTCATATGAACTTACTGCAAGTAAAGGTTGATTTATTATGGGTTGAATACCTCCAATCAGTCGAAGTCAATGATTTTATCAATACTAACCTCATTTATAGAGCAGATCCAAAAGATAGGAACTGTAACTTTTACTGTAAAATCAGGGAAAAAATCAGCTTCAACAAATTCTTGGTCAAGCAGAGGGGAAAATCCTCCCTACTCATCTCTCTATCCAATATCAAAACAAGAGGCAAAACAAATCAGCTATCATCTCAATACCCTTCCTCTATACCAAAGATCAAAAAGTAAATGAAAATCATGCTCTAAAACTTCGTCAAACTTTTAGATCAAAACAATCAACCACTCTCCTCGATACGAGAGCAGCTGTCAGAACTGAGAAAAAATGGTCGTCTAAACAGATTCAAACGGATCTTCTGCAAAGTTACTTGAAGACAGTAATCCTGTCCTCAAAAAACGGTCAGAGATTGACTACCTTGTTCCAAATGGAACTGGACTTGAAACCTATCCATCTCAATACCGGATACCAAAGAGAAAAGATAAAAATCAGAAATTCATCCCTGGACCTCTTGCAAAATAAAAAGCCAAAAATGGATAAACTCTTGTCTATCTGATCTTCCTACCTGTGAACGATCAACTCAGTGATCAGAAATCTTCTCGAAAAGGAACAAAACATCAAACTCAACCTCATCGGTAACGAGACAAAAACCAAAGATATCCATATCACTTGAGAAAAGTAAAGAATTTCAACATGTATTTGATGATTTTATTCTAGCTGGGCTCGTTCCTGGAACTATTTATCACAGATTATTCTTTTATCAAAAGTAAACAAACTTCCTTTCTACCGCAATTGGTTGACCGATGTATCTCAAATCTTTCCGGTTTCAGACCGAGGGAAATCCAACGAGGATATCAGTCAAATTTCTCGTCTTATGCAGAAAACATCATTGCACTGATCTGACCAAGACTGTTACTGCTCACTACTCAACTTATCGATCTCAAAAACTTGCTAAACTTCAAGTCTTTGCTTTGCACAAGGGAAAAATTCAAAAATCTGAAATATTCCTCTTTCTGCCTGCTCTTGATGGACAAAATCAAAATTTCACTAGGGAACAATCTGAAATCAGCATTTTATCTCCTTTGGATAGAATCGTTCAGGCTGCCGATCTCCAAGCATCTACATCACGCTTCAGGAAATCCTCTTATCATCTCAAATCTTGGTAAAGACTACGTTCAAAGACAAAATACTCTTTTCTCGTCAAAGAGAACCCCTCTTGGCTGCACTCCAGTAGTGACAACTTTTACTCTTACAGAAGATGAAGATTTTTGAGTAAATCGTTGGAATATGCTACTTAAACTGAGAAGCAATTGCTGATATTCACTTTCCTTTGATGAACTACCCTCAGTCAAGCAAAAATCGATAATCAAAACTACACATTTGATTTCTACCTTCCAATCTGGATCACAAATATCAAGCAAGTGCTCACTTTTCAATAAAACGACTACTCTGAAAATTATCAAGGCTACGACTCTATCCAAAATAGTGATACTCTATGATCAAATACATCGGTTTTAGGAGGAGTTTTAGAATGTCCTCACTTTGCTGCACAGAAAGACTGTCAGGAGAGCGACTGTTTCCTTTTGGATCGAATTTTTGATCAATACTTTGAGATCTCTTTTGGAGAGAATTTCGAAACAACAGCAACATTCCCAACACCAATCACAATGGAGGTTTAGAAAAACCTGTTTCTTCTGATCCAAACAACTTGAAATCTTTAAAGTCATCGATATCGATTAGCATGCCGATGGACTCAAAGATTTTGCTGTGTATGTATCGTGATGGAACGATTACGCACCAAAAACAATATGCAGACCATACTTTCAAAAGACCTCGAAACTCGTATTCTCACTGCACAGCATCAAATCCGGCAGACGTTTATGTGGAATCTAGATGCCAATCGTTATCAGATATTCCATCCAAAGCCGCATCGAAATCAACTCCAGAGTCCTGTATGAATCAATGAAATTCCTGTTGATTGACGAGCTCGTCTGCCTGTCAACACCACAAAGACGGATCAATTCTAACCACAATACCTCTCTGTTATCTCAGTTCTTCCTCGAGGATATGAATCTTGATAAAGCTTCGGACCTCGTGACATATGACACGCATTGAGAGACATAAAAATCTTTTATGGAAATGGCCTGCTAATCATTCTTATCTCTCAGACGGGTCTTACTCTTGTGATCCGACTGGCATCAGGACAAGCAACATAAATCTGGTTCCTTGATTGGTGTTCAACTCTCCAACGATAAGATTAAAGACAAAAGTATCGTTCACATGGGGCGGACTCATCTCCATCAGCTCAATCTCTAGCGATAAATCTGCCTGAGAAACCAATCAAGCATTCAAAACTCAACTTCAGCCACTTCTTTTCGTCCAAATCCAGATTCAAACTTTGATCAAAATCCATTATGAATATTGACAAGCATTTTATTACGAAATCAATACGCGATACAGTAAATAACTTTGAAAAATACATCAATAGTCCTTTTGAAAAAAGTCTTCAAAACGATGGTATCCCTACACCCAAGATCAAACATATTCAATTAAATAAATTAGATAATTCTGACCAAGTCAGGCATACCAAAACCTACCAAGATCTCAACTGAGGAAATCTAATCAATGGTGACCAAGTCAAAATGGCGTTAAACCTCATAGCAAAAACGACAAAAGAAATCAGCTTTTTTGATACTGTTGAATGACCATGGAACCTAACCATCAATAAACTTGGCAAACCTCAAAACTTCAAAATTGAAAAAGGAGGAGATTACCAGTTTCATAGCCAAATAGGGAATTATCCATATGCCATTTTCCTTTATCCCTTCTGCAAATTCAGAATTAGTACGAAACTACACTGTTAATTAAAAGATAAAGAGATACATATAAAATCATAGTTTCAGGACGAAGATATCCTTGACTATCAGTACAATGAAATACTGGGTCCCAAGCATTATAAAACAAGCTCCAAGGCTGAGAAAAACTTGATGATTACCCTGATATCACGATTTCCCCAACCGATTGATGTTTCAAACAGCAATCTATCCTTTTCAATTCCAAGAAAAATGCAGCAAAAGCCTACAATCTTAGCTCCATTAACCTGCAACAACTATCTGATAGTTATGCTGAGGACCTTTCTATTGATCAGAAAAACATCAAGACAAAATCAGACAAGCGCCTCTGCTAAAAGCAGGTCGAAACTATTCCAGGGCTCTCTGTCGGAAAAATAGCAGCAAAAAATTTCCTGAACACTCAAAACAATGCAAAACCTGAACTTTTGACCTTGGTAATATTGATATTCTCGGTTCTGCACTCTGAGAACTTGCAGAATCGATATCGATAAGATTGAGACAACTAGATAACATCAATCCCAACTCACAGACACATTTACAAGCAAAACTTGTCATGGATTCAGCTTCTGAGGTAAAGGAAAAAGTTGTAAAGGACTCCTGTTCCATTCAATCAAGCATTCCTGGGACCATGAAAATATCATATTATGGGGATGTATTCCTCTTAGACCCTCACTCAAACCCTCGGGAAGGACTTCCCTGTCTTCCATTTTCCTGATACACTTTACACCCCCAATCGACCGATTCCAATTCTAGGGAGACTCAAAGGACCCGAAGATTGATTTCTTCGAGGCTCCTGGAGGGACTACCCTTCTAATTGATTTAGCCGTGCCAACTCTCACGGCTCAACTTGGACTGGCAATTTGTGGGCCCTTACATCATTGGGAAAGCATCCTTCTCCCTTTGCAGATCTTGGAAGCTGTATGGCTATTCTCCATTCCATGTGGATAGAAAATATGATCAAATCCTGACTCAGAGAGCGATGTCTACACCTCTCACAGTTGGTCAAAATCCTACTGATCAACCAGCTATTTTGCAAAAGTCCAGCAACTCCTTGATCAACTCCATTCATGCTGTACAATCTACAACCTCTCAAATAAAAACCGACTCAAGAAGTTGCTGACAATCTGCTGCTTTAGAATCAGCCTCTTCATCATCCTTTTGACTAGGACTTATCAATATCGACCAAAGTAAGTATTGTTTCTGAAGGTGAAATAAATTGGAGGTTCAGTTCAGCTCTGATATTGCAAAATAAAATCTTATATGAGGAATGGAAGGAGGTGTAATGAAATTCCTCGCTGGATTCGCTCAAATGACAACTCGAATATATACAAAAACAACCTTCTCCGCCGAGAATTCAATCTCTACCTTCCTGATTTCGACAAACTCCAAACACAAATCAAAACAGCAGCAAAGTCCTTGAAGTAGCAGAGATGAATCAACAAAGAAAATTGAAAAACAGTTAGGAAAAAGCATTGATAAAATAAGGACTCAAAGGACTCTTCAAATCGGAAGGAACGACGAAATGAGTAGATAAAAGCATTTCTCCAAGAAAGATGCTCTTGCTGGATCAATCTCACTCAATGAAGATAACATATTCTCAAAAGATGAAATCTCTTTCAATGAATCTGAGATCATTTTCAGTGCGTACTGGGATATCTTTATCAAATTTACCTCAGTCTGGCAAGGCATCAGAAGCCTACAAAAATTCACTTCTAATCTGGAAAGAGACTCCAATCTGAAACCCTTAAACTTGGAAACAAAATCGAACAAGTGTATAACTCTTGTCCATCAGAGCTAGCAAAAGCAAAAAGGAAACTACCTCATGAGATCAAGCTAAATTTGAACAAAAGTCAAAGAATGTAAAAGTTGCTCAGAATCAGCACAAAAATCATAAGCTGACTCAAAACTTTTCAACAATAAAATACCAGAACAAATCAGAGAGAATATCATTGTTTCTGAATACATTACAAGAGGTTTCCACTTGAACTCTACGAATATATTCATATCACAGAAAAATATTGCCAAACTTAGTTCTGCTTCATTACTAACTTCTTTGGATATATCAATTGTTGGATGGATCTCAATGCTTTTAGATTCTCTACAATATGTCGATGCAATTGTTACTATCCTTTGCTATCGTCAAAACTTGTCAGGTATCATTGATTTCTCAACGGCAGGAAAAAGTAGGAAGAAGTGTGCAAAGATACATGAGTCAATACCTTGTAAACTCAGTTTTCTCTGCTCTGGAATATCACTTGATCCCTTCAATTTAAATATCAGCTTCAAATCACGATCGATCTTTCGCATCTTGATTTGGGTCTGCGATATCACGTACTGACTTCAGATTCGCTCCTCAAGTATTGATCTAATACAGCTACCAGACCTTCCTCAACCACCAGCAATAGGACTAAATCTGAATATTGATTTCAATTCGTTGTAATTCTCCCAGAACTTCACCCTGATTTACCACCGCTCCCATCGCTTATTAAAGAAAATAGCTCAGTTTACCATTCTCCCCTCCTGCTCCAAAAATCCCGACTTCCAAAGAAATCACTGCCCTTCTCAGACTCACGAAAAGCTGGGGCAAATCTATTGTATTGTCAAACAAAGTTTGGACTCGTAAGGAGAAAGGAACATAGTAAAAGCAAAAATCAGACAAATGACACAAGGTCTGTACTAATATTCCACACGAGTTGACGACCTCGATCTCTGATCTATCATCCAATCCCAACTACGAAAAACTAATCTCAAAGGTTGATTATCAGATTGATAGTTATGTCAATCTCAATATAGCTTTGATCAATTCTAAAACCCTCGAAAAGAGGCGCTGACAAGGATCAATAATGCCTCTTCGGCACTCTGACCTTGCTGTGAAGGTGTTTGAAAACTCAATGACCTTTCAAGCAAAGAAAGCTGAATCACTAGATGAAGGAGAATAAATTGGACAGAACAGTTAAATCCTAATATCAATGTCAATATTGGAAAACAACAAACACGAAAAAATAATACAAAATCTGACCTTCTGCTCCAGTTATAAAAGCTCTTGAGTCACTCTCGACTGGAAAGACCGCATTCAGACAATCATCCTTTAACACTACTATCACTTCTAACACTTCACAAACTCACAAAATCAATCAGAACTTGAAAATCTAATTGCTCAACTCACAAAACTCACTTCCCAGCTTTTCAGATCTCATCAAAGGTTATAAAATTCCTCATATAACGATGAACACAATCAAACACAAAAACCACTGTAACAAGCATATTTCATTTCTCAATAAAATGAAGGCTTGAACAACTTCTCTCAAAAACTTGCTCAAGCCTACATTAAACAGAACAAAAAACGTATTCGGAATATCTCAAAACTCAATACCCACGGTCAACAGTTGAGAATGAATCAAGATATCCATAATAAATCAAAAATACCTCCTTGCGATCAGACCAGATCCATCAATTCAATTCACTAAAAACCAGTCAATATGAAGGATCTCTCCCACTACTCCAGCAAGACAGTCAAATTTCTACTCAAAAGCCACTCTTTTTGCTTCTCCTTGCTGCTCTGCTAAAAACTCAGTTGTCAGTGCTGCTGATTACTCAAAGTTTTGTCAAAGGTTCTCGTCAAAACTAACGATAAACCATTCTATCAATATTGTAAATTCGAGTATAATTATGAGAAATTTGGGAGAATTATTATCATCAAGATATGAATAATGATAAAAATCTGACCTCATCCACTCCAGTCAACACCATGTGGATCAAATGCGATGATTAGAATCTGGAACAAAACCTACAATAGTAAATACCTCTCCTCTCTCCATCTCTCAAAAACAAGAAAAACCTATGAATCACTCAATGATCAACATTCAAACTTTATACAGTACTTATCACCAGAGGTAAAAACTTTTGCACGAACTCAAAGGACAAACCTTTGATTCACTCAAGTTTAATCGAAAACACAAGTACCAGATACCAGATGGATATCTAATCAAATTGCAAATCATATCGACGCTCAAAAGAAAAATTGTGCTGACTCCTATCATTATGCTCTTTCTACCTCCAGTCCCCTGATACACAACTGGTTCCTAACTGGAATATCAAAAGAGCAAAAAGGCAAATATCAATTCACTCCTTAATCTGAAACTTTATCTATATTTTCCTTCTATAATCCATCATCGGAAAATTTGACTTTCTCTCTCAGAAGTTCCTCGACAGACGAAGCTATCTCCAATTGCTAGTCTAAAACTCACTGATGATACTATGCATCGCATCAGCACGTTCCAATCAACTACTCTGGGGACGTCAGATACTAGGTAATGCCGAGCCACCAGGCACTCGCCTCCTATCAGAAAGACAAAAAAAGACTATTGCTGATCAAGGAACAGATCTCAATTGATATGTAGGGACTTACTACGACTTGAGGATCGAGCGAAGATAATGTCCTCATCAAGATACGAACATAAAAATAGATAATAAAATTCGACTTCCAAGATCATCAATGCTCCAAAAGTGAGATATCTTACTAAAAACCTCTTTTCACTCTCTCAAACACTCAATTTATGAGTAGTGCTGTCAGTGAGGGAAGCAGGTCATAGACAGATTTCTCTTCCTATTGAAACACCATTGATTTCAATTGAAATCTCTCGTCTCTTGACGAAAAGAAGGACTTGAAAATCCCGTTCAAATCAATACTCTCCTCGATACCCAGTATTGATAAAAGGATCCTTTCAAGAAAAAGTAGACTTTGACGACATTTCAGCAATCTGGTGGTCAAAATCGCAATTTCCCAATAACTACTGATCAAACACAAGTCAATGGGAGCTTACGCTGATTGTAAATCTGATTGGAATGTTTTTCTTGATCAGGAAGTCTCTATGGAAATATCTACTACCAACGGACAGTTACCATCAACTTCCTGCATATCAGACGAAACTCAATCTTGAAATCCTTTGAAAAGCATTACCCCATCTAATAAACCTTATGGATGGCAACAAAAAAACTCTTCCAAATCCTTCTCAAACCTGAAGAGACTGCTCGGACTAGAAATCAAAATGAAACTTACTCAACTCTCTTCGAAGATTTGGAAATACCAAAATTGGGAAGCTACTTTTGATCGTACTCAATTCTCTATCGGTCCACAGAATTAAAGCTTGCTAGCCCACAAATCTTTATACTACCTATCATTTGATGAGAATAGCAAGCATAACCTACAAAGTCGCCTTGTCACTTTGGAAAATTGCATCAGTAAAACTCAAAAGTCAAGCCGTGTAATCTCTCCTTTTCTTGCAAAAGCCTAAAGGTATTTATACTTAAGTATCTTTATTCTCAAGCAAAACCATGAGAAAATCAGGTTCAAACCTTGTTTCAAACACTAAACTCTCAATATTTTACCAAAATAACAAAATCTGTTTGGGTTGTTTTGATCCATTTTCTCTTTTTCTTGAGTTTTCTTCTGCCAATACCTACAACAACTGCTCACTCTTTGCTTGAGAATGCCTTTACAATCTTTGAAAATCTAAAAAAGGATCCTATTAATTTCTAGTTCTATTTGAAGCCATAGAAAAGCCATGAAAACTTACATTCCTTTTGTTGCAGTAGTGAAATTCTCTCAAAACAACCAAAATCTTGTATCCAGAAACAAAAAAATAAACGAGCAAAAGAATCCTCATGTTTCCGGAATCAGCAGCACTTTTTGATCAATTTGTAGATGTGCAGATGCGTCGTTGGACCATTCAGTCCTAGGCATAAAGGGTTTCTTCCAGACGAAAATTTTGCTGATTATCTCAAAAACTCAATGATATTATGCTTGATCTAAAGGACATTCCCCAAGTATTTCTTTCGAATATCATCAATATTGGACTGTGATCGGGAATACTTCCTACCTACAAGATCAATCGCCTCATGACTTTCTCAATCCACAAGAACCTACTGCTTTAACAAGGTTTCCTCCACGAAACCTCAGATCAGCTTCTCAATACCTGCTCTATCGCTACCCTATCAGCGACGTACTCAATTCATCAGCAGAAAAGCTTGTTCCTGACTTGACAATAGCAGCACCTCTGTGCCTCCTTCTCAATCAACATCTTCAAAACAAATGGACCTTCTTTAGTAGAATCATCTTATCGTCCAACAAAGCCTCCAACGATGCATTTCAAGACTGTACACCTTCCTTCTCCTCTAAGCCTCAATTTCCTTCAAACTCAAATAGATGGAACCCAATATCCAACTCCTCTTTAGACAAATCCTTATCTCATCCCAAAATGTAACTAATTTACTTCTCATCATTCTTGATAAAATGATAAAAAAAAATTGTATTCTGATTTTTTGAATTTCGTTTTCCTTTCTTCTGCGACTTTTTTGCATCTCTTGCCAATACGAAATGACCTCCATATCATTCAGAGATCAATCTAGCAATCAAGAACTCGATCAAAAGTCAAAGAAATCATAAAAAAACCAGGTCAAGTAATAGAAACCTACAATCAACAAGCGAAGATCTTTCAAAAGTGAGACTTAGGATCTGCCTTTGCTGCCAGATCTTCAATCGAGATCTCATTTTGCTCTATATTGCTTATCTCGTACAATTTCTCTCACAACTCAGGATGCTCATCTGATGGTTATGGTCGTATATGCAGGATATCTCTACGCTGGTACTATATTTGAATTTGATGATGTTTCCTGAGCAAAAAAAGCCATCAAACAAGCTATTCAAGGAATCCTTGTCATCACATTCTCTTCGCTATCTAAAATCCTCACTTCAATGTTTATCAGCTAGTAAAAGCCCACAATAATGGGTTTTTATATTTTAATCAAAAAGTTCCTACAATCTTTAGATCTCTTCTTGAACTGCTGATTTCCTCCACCTTTAAGACCAAGTTTTGAACTAGGCTCCTTAGCATTCGTCATCTCATCAGTCAAATCAAATAGTTCCCTCTGCTGTAAAACAACAATTCTGTTTAGAATTCTTTCATATTCCATGACATTTTGAAATTAGTCGTGAAAGGTAACATTGTCGCTCAAAATCAGCATTCGACTTCTTTTCTCCTGACTTTAACAATGTAATAACTTGAGTTTCCCTGAGGAACTCAACTTTAGACTGGCTTCCATCGGCTCTTTTACAAGTTTTGCACTGGGCTGACTTGCTGCTTTAACGAAGTTCTCCATTCAACTGATCTAAAATAGCAGTCAAAGATTCAGCTTTTCATTCACTCTCGCACCAGTCAAAGCTGTAATTCTCTTGATGCAGATGCCCTTGCAGAAATAATAATCATCAGATCTGATCAGTTGTTTCCACATGCGTACTACCGCAAGCTCAATAGAAATATAAATTTTCCCGCCTCCTGCAAAAATGTGCTACAGCTTCATCGTGAATCATCAGAAAAATCTCCAGTTCTCAACATGCTACACGAACTTTCCCTGTCATATACTTTTCTTCCAAAAAACATTTTTGCACCAAGTTTCGCTGCATCATCAATTGCCATTCCTCAGTCTTAACCTCAAATTCCAAGATCGTCATTTTGATTAACGTGCTTTTGAATCTGGGCAAGCTCTCCTCAGTCAATAATCTGTCTGCATAAAATCCAAATCTAACCGTCATTATCTAAGAATCCAGCCTGCTTAGTATCTGGGAAAATTCTTCCAAGCTCAGATACTAACAAATGTGTGGCAGTATGTGCTCTCCTTTTCGCATATCTTTGTGGCTTACTTACTGATAGCTTCATCTTTCAAAAAAATTAAAGTCTGATTCCTTTTTATCGTTTATCTCCAAGATTTTCAAGGGAAAAATCGGTTTTTACTTTTTATCCTTCAATTTCATTATATCTTGGGAAAAAGGCATATACTAAGATTATAAAAAGGATCAAATCACTGATTCTAAAGCCTTTTCTTGCTTGAGCATTTTCTCACGTCAATACTCATTCCAGCTAACATCTCGATCTCTACCACCTGTTTCCCAATTTTTGGAAATTCTTGTCCTCAACTTTAGCAAAAATCATTCATCTTTCTAGAAAACTGCCATAGCTCATTTTGACTTTCATCTATTAAGCTGTCACTCCTTTTTGTTGTGTGTGAATTTGCTGAGCTCAAGGACATACACATCTACAAAGATTTTCTCACTTCTTCTTTAACCTCATTTTGACAATGATGCGAGTTACTCCGCCAAAAACAGGATGCTGCTCCAAATCAGAAAAATGGGAGACCAAATATACTCTGCTCCAAATTTGCTAAAATATTCAGGAGTTTGCTGTCTTTCTTGTTCTATTTGTCATTGTTGATTTTCATAAGAGTAAAGGCTGATTTTTATACAAAACTCTCTCAAAGAGACTCTCGTCCTAGAATCTTTATTATCATTATGCTGATCTCCTCCATCAAGGAAAGAAAGAAATCAACATCCCAAAATAACAAATTCAAAAATCTGAGAGTTTCTCTTTTATTAAATATCGTTTTATGATTCTCCTCTTGCGATAAATTGTGTAATTCTCACAATCCACTAATCGCCAATGTCTACTAACACAAGCCCATAAATAGCATATTTCCTGCCTTCTTGTGCCTGTAACTCGCATCACTGGCAGAGACATAATACACTCCTGAAAGAATAAACGCAACAGCTGCTACCGTACCAATAAAGCATACTCGCAGATAATATCACTGCAAAAGTCTGTCCACAGAGGTTCTCTCTCCAGGAACTCTATCCTTGCAGTTCACAATGCATCATATACAGACAGACCACACTACCCTCTCCACATACATTCTGTGTTGATAGTGAGTCACGCTTCTTTATTTTGAGCTTCTGTGATCATTCTTTTCTTAGCTAATGATTTTTGTGCTGTTTCTAAATTTATGCGCTGCCGTTGTTCTCGCAGCTTCTTTTAATATTTATAGCAAAACACTGTCTGTGCACAAAATGCAAACTTCAAAGTACAGACTCAACAATCAAGACTTTTTAATCATTTTTATTCTAAACGAGAAAATAAAATTACTTTCCTACATATTTCCTAATATCGCACTGGTGCACTACTGCAAAAATCAAACTCGATACTGCTAGTGCCAAGATCACGATAGTAATAATTTTCATAGTTGCCGTTTTTCATTGTTCATCATATAAAGGATAAAATACCAACCCAGGAATTTAGACTACCGTCACATAAAATGCAAGCGAAAGCTATAGCAACAAATAATGATCGATCCACATTTGCATCACTGAGAAAGTAATCATTCCCAAGATACTAGGAGTCCTGATCTCCCATCTCAGTAATAAACATCACATCAAATTTCTGATTTTGAGCTCTGTAAAATACACAGATCTGCCTCACATAAATACTCATTTCCTTACCCACAAAGATAAAATCTGAGTTCTGCACCAGTCAAGAGGGACAATGCTGGACTTGGGTAGATCAAAATTAGCATAGTATTTTCCAATATCGCATCTGCAATCCAGTGGGAAGTAGTCTCGATTCACTCAAAACCCGACAAATCCTCACTTTCTCATTCATGATCGGAATATGGGTATAACTAATGCTTTTTCATAAGAGGAATCAATTCCGAGAATCTTATCTGTTATTTTGCGGTAAAAACCTCCTTTCTAAGACTTGCCACACGTTTGGCGGCTCGATGATCGGACTTTCCGGCATGAGTGCTGAATCTTTTCCAATGCCAGCTAGAGTTGGAATAACATAGGTTTCTCCATTAGTTTTGATTCCATGCGTAATGGAGATTCCCTCCAGCTCATATTTCTCCCAGCTGATAAATGTAACTTTCGAATAAAATTAGTAATCGAAAAACGACCTGACCTACTACCTTTTTGGGTTCTCTCATTGTAGCGGAGCAAATCCATCATCTCCACAAAAACTTTGTCAAATGACCTTATCTATCTGATTAAAATAAGCAAGAAAGCTGATTATTGATTCATCATTCGTCATTGCGATTTTGGCTGTTTAATTAGGTATTTTATACTCCTGAAGCATGTAATTGCCAGCTGATCAGCAGTTGCAGGATCAGGGTATTTCAATAATTCCAGGATCTGGAGTATGGTCCGTATCTAACATTTTGAAGCTTTTGAGGAGATGGTTTGATCTCCATTGAGATATCCATACCTAAAATCCTCATAACTCGTATTCCAAGGCTTGCAGCTAACGCCATGCTAATCTACCTTCTAACGTCTCCATCGGCGCGACTCTAATCTGCTGCACCTGACAAGGAATATCAGTAAAACCATTTTTAAATCTATAGCTTTGACAAAGCGCACTGCTTTAACCTTTACCTCCTCAGTGGACTCACGCAGTTTTACTCTGAGGAGCAGGTTGGATTTCTAGTTTCTTGGGTAGAGAGGGAAAAGTCGAATGACGACCAACCGTGTTGGATCTGGATACCTATATGCAAAGAGATTAAGAAGCGTGCATCTGCATTGCGTGCCCTCTTTACTTGGTTGAATATATCCCTCTGCCTTAAAGCTTGACTGTTCCTGCACGCCTCTGCTAGCTAATGTCTGCAAAGAAGTCTGATCCAAAAGAATCTGTGCTACAAAGGAAGATTTCTCTACTTTTCCAGTGATTCATCCACAAGATCTTTTGTGTAAACTAGAACCAGAAAGTTTTCCATTTCAACAGCTTCTCCCTCTGGATATTACGAAATATTTGGCGCATCAGCTACTCTGTTCATACGCAAAACTGAAGCATGTTCCATCTCATATCCTCGCGGACTCTATTACAACCTTGATATTCCAAAAAGATCACTTTTCTCCTCATCCGTTAATCCATACATCGCAACGACATATCTCATCGCACCATCTGGTAAAAGCATCAAGCTTCCCAGATTACCAAACAGTAGTATACCGCATTGATAAACAAAGCTCCCTATCTTCGATCGCTGCAATGCATCATATCCCTTGCAGTATCTTTTGGTCAATCGAGATCTCAAATCAGAAACTTTTGCCTCTCTCTCCTGTTCCGACGATAGTTACCTGTGTAATAAAGCGATCAAAATTCTGGGCTGCCCCATGTTCACTTCCATTGTCCGTTTTATCCGAAATCGTGCTTATTTTCCATTCATCAACAAAAACTCGCTGCATCATCAATCCATTTTTCTTTGCTCGATCCTCGCTGATACTCACGATTAGCATCAGGATTAATATTGGCAACTATCATCGATCAGAAACAAAATCAACACATAATGCAATAAATGACCAAATCTAGGTCTTCGTCAGATGATGTGGTTTTCCTCTTTTCATACGTTCTCTTTTGCTCGCAGGACACAAATTCAACAAATAAATTTTTCTTCCAAATTGTAATGAGAAAATGGGAGCACAAAAGTCAGACTTTTCTTTCTCTTTTCTCCTCTGCTATTGATACAAAAAGAGTAAGCTTCAGGCTCCCCTCTATTCAATAATTACAGTCTTCTTAAACTCCGATTCTACATTTCTTTGTCTACCAGTTCTCTTTTGTTCATCAGCTTGAGCGAAAGAAACTGCTTGATAATTTGCACCTTCTCAGGTGAATTTTTATCCTCCAAAATATACGGAATCTTCGCTTTTGAAAGAAAACGCCTAGTTGCTGATTATTGATTGATAATCTTACATGCTCCCATAAAAGCTTCTGTCAGAAGTAAGATCCGTCTGATTGAAATTCAGGTTCAAATTCTTTTAGCCAAAAACTCAGCATCTGGTGCTCCAACTTTATAGACAAACATATTTCCAATATTTCCAAAAGATTGTCTTTAGAAAGGTCCAGATTTCCTCAGAGTCCTTCTTGTGAGCTGATCCGTATACTGATGAGCTACAACCAGACCAAGTCTATATTTTCTCGCCTCAGATAAAGAATTGATTCAAAGGACTGAGACACATAGTTTTTGGAACTCATCCACATACAAATAATGAGGAACTCTATCCTTTTTCATCAGATTTTTGCTCTTTTTGAGTGCAGAAAGCTTTTACTTGCATTGCGATAATCTTTTCCGATAAGTTTTTGAGTTTCCTACCTGCAGATTCCTTTTGCCAAAGATTCATCAAGATCACTCTCTCTTTTGTTGCATAGCATCATACATTTTGAAAAGCTGATTTTGGTTGTCAGATATTTCTCACATAAACTCCAGTTGTAAAACGGCCAAATTTTGCCTGAATAAATGGGATAATTTCTGCACTTTTTCTACGATCTCCCATCCTTTATACGTTCTATTCCATCAGAAGCAACTACCGGATCTTTCAGATTTCTAATCTTTGCCTCTGCAAATGCCTCATCAGTAAAAAGTCTCTAGTATCTACAATAGTTCCTCCCTCAGGGCTGAGTCCATAAGAAAGCAACACGCATTTCTAGAAAATAATCCTGAATTCTCGGATCCGAAAAATCTCGTGTCCATACATTTGGATAAACATTTCTACCAGATCATTAGTGTACACATCCTTTTCATCGTTATCTTCTGGATTTACTTCAAGAGGGTTTAGTCCAATAGGATATGAGTATTTCCCAGATCAAAATAGATCAGATCATCAATCCTCTCCTTTGGATAATCACTTGAGCAAAAGATCTTCTACGCCTCTCCATGAGGATCAATAAAGGTGAATCCCTCTACCATGCTCCATATCATCAATTGCTTGTGTCAGCATAATAGTAGATTTTCAGTTCCTGTCTGTCCTAGTATATAAATATGTCCCTAAATCTAGTCTTTATCTGTGATCCTAATTTCTATTAACCCCTCCAGTAATTATTATAATCCTACGACAATTCACTCACTCGGGAAGATCATCTGGTGCTGGAACAATCTTAAATTTCTGCCAAGCAATTCTTGGATTCTGATTGAATCTTCCGTGGGGAAAATGAATAATTGAAGAAAGCTCCTTAATATTCAAAACACGTGTCTTTACTCAAAATTTCGAACATCTGCGAGCAAAGTCTCATCAGAATAAAATAACCTCAAACACATAATTTCTCATCAAAAATTTCTTTAGACTTGATTTGCCTTTTCTAAATTTCAAGGTATTAAGTCCAGATATAGTTATACTGATTTGAAAAAGTCTGGATATATCATCGATAATCTTTTTGGACGATTGCGATCAGTAGAGGTCGCCAATGTTCTCATCTTTACCGGAAAGAGTTCATCATCCATCTTCTTATCAAAATCTGCCAGTGCTGCTGGAAAAGTATGTTTCTTTTTCCTGATTCTTCTTATTCCTGCTTCTCTGCTCCGGCGTAAATCGGATCTTCTTGACTCGTCCCCCAAAACCCAAGTTCTCCTTTTTTGATATCATCTGCCTGACTTTTCTCATGAGCCAATCTTCGTGCAAAGGCTCACCAAAATCTGAATTCAGACTTTTTCATCTTTGTTCAAATTTAGAAAATGCGGACAGATACTATCCATCGGATCTGCTCAAAAGATTCATAAGTCTTGATCGGATAAACACTCTCTTTTAGTCAGAGTAGAACTCTCCTCCGGCAAAAGTACTTTCCTGCCTCCAAAAGTTTTGGTTGCTTGATACCTGCAACTGATCGCTCCGAATAAAACAAGCAATCATCTTTTCAACAGTTACGATATGATCCTTTTTGGCACTCAAAGGATAAATTTAATCACTTCCTTTTTCAACCAAAATCTCCATACTAATCGCATTATTTCCAAATTTATTTATTTTTCCCAACCACTCATCAAAAGATCGCATAAAAATTCTTATAAACCTGATTCATCAGTTCAATATTTTGTTTCATCGACTGAATATGATCTTTTGCATCAATATCCGAACTACGAGCAACCGCATTTTTCGGGATCTGAACTTGTAAAAATCTGATCTCAGCAGCCTGCTCTTTTTCTATGATTTCTCTGCATATGCATCACTCTATATACGCCTATTCCCACTATTCGCAAAAACGCAGTTGACAATAGACTAATTACGAGATAAATCAGATTCCTCACCATCAGATCACATAGAATTCTGATTAGTATAGGCGTTTTTACCTCAAAAAGCCAATTTTTACACAAAAACAAAAGATCATTTTTGATCACGACATAAAAATATATTTTGTATAGTCAGATTCACAAAACAAAAAGTACTACAAAAACTATGCAACCTACTTTTAAAAATTAAGCGAGGAAGAGTTTCTTTCCTCTGCTTTTCGTCTCAAAAGGATCTCACAGACCAGCACTACTTTGTTTACGAGGATGTAAACATCATAGACCAATTTCGATTCGAGATAAGACTCGGGAATGGTCATTTTGCTGGTGCGTTCAGAGTCAAACACAGTGCCATCCTTCCAAGCCTTGACTTTGAATCTGCATACTTTTCTGTCATTCCTGAAGTAAGTGCACAAGCTGTCATTTTCCACAATCTACAATGATCGCAACTACTTTGCTGGATTTACCAACGAAGATTACGAAATGTGGGCCTTGAGTCCTACTAACCGCCTGTAACAGTGATCATCTATTTACAAAACACCCTTTGGTTTTCACAGGTATTGTTTTTCTCTTCTTTTTGGGAGAAAATCAAAATACTTGTCAACACGAGAAAACCAAATCAAAAATCTGATCTTTTTGTCTTCTTTTAACTTTAATTACCTCATATTATCCTTATGCACTACAAGAAATCATATCAGGGATAGACTGTCTTTTTAACGCCGATGCAAGAAGGGAATAGCATCACTATTGATATCTCAATTAAAAGCCTGATCTATCTATGAAAAACCCGAAGAAGCAGGAATTTCACATTTTCTCGAACATATGTTTTTAAAAGGAGGGAAAAGCGAAAAACTCACAAGAAGTTGCAATTGCAATGGACAAAATCAGACCTACTTCAATGCCTCCACCTGAAAAAGAATCAACAAAGTTACTATGTCAAATGTGCTCCTCAATTTGCTCTCAATGGACTCGAAATGCTTGCCGATATGCTGATGGATGCGACATTTCAGCAGAAGAACTCGAAAAAGAAAAAGGAGTGGTCATTCAAGAACTCAAAAATGTACGAAGATAGCCCTGACAACTCCTCCGACGAAGCACTCTCTGAGATAATGCTTATAGAAACCCATTATCTGATATGAAGAAACCATAAAAACATTTAATGAGTATGCTCTTTGCCTACAAAAAAGGCTTTATACCAAGGATAATATACTTATCACGATTGCCGGAAATATAACTGATCAGCCTGAATTAGAGCAACAGATTGCGATACTTTTCTGATCTCTTCCTGAGAAAAAAACAAGACAAAAACCTGACTTTCAACGATCATTACCAGAACAACACTCCGATTTCTTTAGCAAGATACAGAACAAACCCGTATTCTCATCGCCCATTCAGGGATTCACTCTCAAAGACGATAAACTTCTCACAGCAGCAAGTATTCTTTGCACGATGCTCGGTGGAAATATGTCTTCTAGACTCTTTCAAAATATCAGAGAAAAAAGCAGGACTATGCTATGCTATCCACTCCTGACATGCTAGCTATCAAAATTATGGATACTTTTACATCTCCGCTGGCCTAGACAAAAGCAAATTTACTCAGGGAGTAGAAATGATTCATCAAGAGATTGATCAGTGTATGCAGTAAAGGATTCAGTGATGAGGAACTTGAAAACGCAAAAATTACAAAAACCTGATCGCTCCCAATGGGTATAGAAAGTAGTGATGAGATGGCAGACTTCCTGAGGTACTCAGCTTCTTTTAGAAGGTAGAATCGAAACTATCCAAGATCTCATCGACCAATATCAATCTAGTAACAAGAGAAGATATTCAAACACTTTTCACATATCTTAGCGAAAGACAAAGACGATCTTATCATATCAGGTAAAATTCCCTATACCTAGATATTCTGCCCTCAAACAAATCAAAAGATCAAAAATCTGACTTTTTCCTCTTGTTTTTCATCAGAAAATAGATACTATCATCCTATAGGTAAAAATAAAAATCTTTATATTTCTCAAATCTCATGCTCTTATTCAATTTTGAAGAATTTATCTCTCAGAAATGAGAAAAAGAAAGACAGAGAAATTATCGAATCTTACGAAGCCATTTACTGACCTATTCAATGAGATATTTATCAGCAAGAATGGTACAAAAACTACCTTGCTAACTTTGAATATGTTCCTACCATACACCAGAAGAAATGGCTGAAGACTTTGATCAGAAACTTGCTCCAAAAACTCATTCTCGGATCTATGTCATACCAATTACGAACTCAGCAAATAATCCTGAAACCAATATTCCAGACCTCCTCATACGCATCAGCGATGAAAATCAATCCATACGCTAAAATCTAGCTGATCTCTGGTCTTTTTCAAGATTCTTAGACTCTATGAAAATTTATGTAGAAGATCATGTAGTACCCAAACTATGTTTGCCGAAGAACAACAAAGCTATCAAAAACAGAGAACCCAAACCAATGCAATCAAGCTAGAGAGATACCAGACTTAGAAAACGAAGCGCAATCCTCTCTGCAAAGATAGAGGCCCAACTTGCTGAACAAACAAAAGTTGAACAAGAACAGCAACGTATGACCTTATGAATATGCTCTAAATTTTCTCTAGCAATTCCCTAGCAAATCAGTATACTCAGATCAATTTCAAAGCTTAGTGCTTCATTACTCTAGGGGTTGCTATCAAATTTTTGCTATCAAAACGGTGATGATGGTCAAATTTGGCTTTTGAGATCTCCGTTTTTCGATTTTCTCGTCTTTTCATGTTTTTAGTAAATTTATAGATCTGACTGCATACGCAGATAAAACCAGAGGTTTTGATTTTTATTATGCGTTCAAACTTTTTTATTAAAACTTTTTCATTATGACAACAACCTTTCAAGACCTCGGTCTTAGCTCAAAAACTCTCACTGCTCTTGATAAAAGGCTTCAAAGCCCATCCCTATCCAAGAAAGAGTGATTCCACTTCTTCTCAAATCTACACAAAACATCATCTGACAAGCTGCAACAGGTGCAGGGAAAACCGCAGCTTTTTGGGATTCCTCTTGTTGAAAAAGCTCACACCAATAGGAAAACCTCAAGCACTCATCCTCGCTCCAACCAGAGAACTTGCAAATCAAGTTGCCGGGAAATCTCTTCTTTTCAATCAGAAAAAGGATTAAAAATTCTGGCTGTTTATGGAGGTCAGTCCTATAGTCTTCAAATCTCTGCACTCAAAAAGGCGTCGAATATCATCGTAGGAACTCCAGGAAGGTAATCGATCGCAGAAAAACCCTCGACCTCAGTCAGCTTTCAAACTTTATTCTTGATGAAGCTGATGAAATGCTCAATATGGGATTTATCGATGATATCGAAAACCATCTTCAAAAAGCAAATCCAAAATACCAATGTTCTCCTCTTTTTCTGCGACAATGCCAAAAGAAATCCTCCGTGTTGCCATACATGGAGGACTATCCAACTAATCTCAGTTAAAATGAGCAAATGACAACGACTCAAACTTCTCAAATTTACTTTGAAGTTAACGAAAAAGAACAAACTTAATGCTCTTTGTAGAATCATTGATGTTGAACCAGATTTTTATGGAATCATATTCTGCAAAACCAAGCTCGATGTGGATTATGTTGTGAGAGACGCAATGAAAAAGGTTATCATGCTCAAGAGGACTCCACGGAGGATGTCCTCCAAAAACAAGAGAAACTATCCTCGCTCAATTTAAGGATAAAACTACTAAAGTCCTCGTTGCTACTGATGTTGCAGCCAGAGGAATCGATATCAACGATATTACACATGTAATCAACTATGCCTTACCTCAGGATATTGAGAGCTATGTTCATCGTGTAGGAAGAACTGGAAGAGCCTGAAAAACCTGAATTGCAATCAGTTTGTCACTCCTCAAAGAGTACAGCTCACTTCCCTCAAGAATCACAAAAACAGACATTCAAAAGGGAAATTCCTACTCACTCAGAAATCGTAGCCAAGAGGAAAGAGCAACTTCTTACTGATATTGATGCTGTTTTAATGGGAGACAAAAATATCATCAACATGATGATTTTGTCCAAGAGATGCTCAAATCCTATGGTCCAGAACAAATCATGGCGGCACTGCTAAGACTCGAATTATGAAGAAAGCCTCAATCCTGAATCTTATGATGAGTCTCTCCGAAGTTAAAATTGACACTACAGGAAAACCAGACTTTTCATTGCTCTTTGAGCAGGATATTCTCCTCGTGGACTCGTTGATATGCTCATCAAAAAGGAAACCTGAGTTAAAGCAAGAGATATCGATGATGTGAGAGTTATGGAAGATTTTCAGTTTCGTGACTTTGCCCTATTTAGAGGCCGAACATGTGCTCTTTAACTTCAAATCTAGTAAAAGGGGGAAAGAAGTCTAGAGTCACTAAAAGCAAAAATGCCTCAATCTTCAGGAGAAAGAAACGCTAAAAACGCTTTGGAGAAAAAGATCTCGTACTGATCGCTTTGAAAAATCAGAAAAAATTCTCAGACAAATCAGAGATCAAAAATCTGACTTTTAGACCTAGATCTTCTAAAAGGCAAATAAACAAAAAGCCCAGAGAACTCGAAGTTTATGGGCTATCTAACAATATTTCCATATCTCTCACTAATCAAATCCCAGTTAATTACTTGGAAAAATTTTTGTAAATATTGTGCTCTATTGTTTCTAGTATCGATATAGTAAGCGTGTTCCCACATCTACACCAAAGCAAAAATCTGCTGAGTTTTCTTCCTTAGTAAGTGGATTATCCGCATTTGAGGTATTCATAATTTTAAGCTGCCCCTCATTTGTCTTGATAAGCCAGAGTTCGCCCAAGAGCCAAAATTACCAACTCCTGAGCTGATAAATTGCTCTTTAAAAAGCTTCAAAAAGAACCAAAGTCTGAGTCAAAATCATCACTCAACTGCCAGTTGGTCTCTGATCAAATTTAGGACTCATAATTTCTCGGAAAAAGTTATGATTCAGTGTTGAGCTGCATTATTAAATATACCTCCGAAAGATTTTTGCAATAATTTCCTCCAAAGAAAGATCTGAAAATTCTTCCCATCAAGAGTTTATTAAGATTATCTACATAGGCTTGATGATGCTTGTCATAATGATGAGACATTGTCTCCTCAAATATAAGGTACCAAAGCATTTTTGCATACAGCAAGTAATTTTTCAAAAAGTCATAACAAAGAGTTATAATAAGATAAAAATAATAATTTCATGCTAAAAAGAAAAAATTTGACTTTAGCTTTGTAATTTTTCCTGAAAACAAGTTTTAAACATTAATCAGGAATATAATTCTACAGTCAGACTTTTCAACTATTTCTTATTCTTCTTGATCAATAAAGGTCAAGAATCGCACGAAAGAGGAACTGATAGAACTACCCCCAAAATCCCATAATACGCTCCTAAAAGTGCTGAGATTATAATCAAAAACGCAGTTGGTACCTAGTTGTTTCTCCATCAAAATCGGTGTATGATGTTATTTTGCACCCACTGAATGCGCTAAAAATATTAATCATCAACAAGCATTCCAACCCACATCCATGATGAATCAAAGCCAAGATTACAACTGGAATCACAGATTGGTCAAATATAAGGATAATATCCAAAAAGCCCTGTGATTAGCGAAAAGACTAAAAATATTCAGCAAATCAGTCACAAAGGACAAAAATCCAAGCAGCATACATCGATACCGTAACAAAAAGCGATCAAGTAAATTCTCGCCTTAAGCCAGAGAAAGCTTCTGATAAATATTAGTTATTTTTCAAGATTACGAGATCTATTTTTCAGCCTTCGAAAATTTGAGACTTAGTAAATAATCCTTTTTCTAGAGACAATGCAGTCGTAGAGACAATAACAATATTAGTCAAAACGAGAAAAAACTACCTGTGCAACAACACTAAGCGAGAACTGTTTGGGTGAAGCAGTTGAAGCGATTAGAAGAATTTAGCCCTGAAATAATTGTTGACTGAAACTATTACTATTTCGTGGCAAAGACTTTCGATTTTCAACAAAAATGCCTTCGCAAAATCAGGAAAGCCAAGTAATATTTTTGTATTCCCTCAGGCCAAGTATTACTCAAAATAAACTTTTGAATGCTTACAATTACAGAGCTTGTCCATGATATCAAATAGAAATCTGAGAAATCAAAAAGGAATTCAAAAATGCTTTAGAAAACACAAAAACAAAAAGCAAAAATAACTGAGTGCAATTGACGAGATCTGCTTTTTAATCTTTTTGTCAATGAAAGAATAATTCCTCAATAGAAAATGCAATAATCAATGCAGATCAAATAAATCAGTTCCTGAAGTCTGATAAAACCAATATCCAAAAGCATCACTACCACAGCAATCAGCCAAAACCTCAAAATCGTCTTGAATGAAGATTAAGCTTCATTTTTCTAGATGTGTGGTGTTTTCTGTGAGCTGAATTTCTTGTGACTGGAGGGTTTCTAAAAGTTCTGGAGCATTTGTTTTCATGAGAAGAGAGAGAGATCTAAAAAGCTGACTCTCGCTGTTTGGTCAAATAGACTTTGAGTTCGGATATTGATTTTTCTTGAGAGGAGTAATCAAAGGTTCTAACTTATTTTTATTGAGACTCACAAAACATTTATAAAACTGATTTCAAGGCCCATCACTGTGTGTAGGCTTTGCTCAAAAGAAAATCAGAATTCTTTTTATTTGATGTCTATGCACTGCCCTTTTTGGAAATCATCAATCGGATATGAAAAGAAATCTGATGAAATTGACGGTTCGGATACTGATCTACGAAAAACATAAACAGCCCATGAGAAAACAGCTGCCCTTTTTTGTCAGAAAACGAGACTTCCTTCCCTGAGACTCTAAGCTTTTTGGCAAGCATAACAGAACCCATCTAATGATAAAACGATTTGAGTGTGAGATCCTAGAGTCAAGTCAGTAGTTTTTGAGAAATAGAAAAATTGAAACTACTGCTTAAAAACTATGAATACGAGTCAATCTCTTGTGAAAGAGCTTGTATATCTCAATTCCTTTTCAACAGCCAATCAAGTATTTGAGTTTTTATCAATTGAAATACATTATACTGAATCTATAAAAGCATCTTCAGTTATTGCTTTGAGTATTTAAATATGAAAAAGCTTTTCCTCCCATCTTTTTCTTATAATAATAAGCTCCATCAACCAGTGCAATAAATACAATATTTTCATCAGATAATTGTCTCGCTTCTTGAAAAGTTGAGTAAACATCATTAGCCTGATTATCCTGTGCTCATCAATCATCTTGAGTATATTTACAAGTTGTATAGAACTCAATCTTGCTTCTCAAAACTGATAATACCAATAAAAATCTAAAGACTTCAAATCTCATCTTTCCACTTTATTAAGATTAGAATCTGCCCATTTTTATATATATTTTGCAGATTTTCAACCAGAACTCAATTTATTTACTCACTGAATTAACATAGTTTCTTTCTCTATTTTTGAATATACTCTAATTGTAAGATTTTCATAAATATTTTTGTCTTCAAGGGATCCTTTTTCAAAACCATTAAATACCATATCATCAGTTTCTAAAAACAACTTATCATACACATAATTCTCTGACAATCCATATCTAGTAGCATACTTTTGAATTTTTATCTTTAAGATCTGTATCAACCTGCCTTGCTAATAAATCTTGCTTCAAAGATATTGATTTTGTTCTCTTCTTTTCAATGCTTCCTTTTGAAAATCAATCTTTATCATTGTTTTTCATATCAAATAAAACAGAATCCATAATCATTTTTGCTGTCTTAAAATCTAATCTTCTACGATAAAATCCATCTTCTCTCATTCACTTTAAAAGAAGTCAATCAAACATCATTTGAAATTTCTCTATATTTGACTAGCTTTTTGATTACAAAATGCAACAAAACAATTCAAATCAATATCATCGGTAATCAAGATACTCTTGTTAAGAGGGACTTGAAACCTTTATTTTATCCGATCAAATTCAGTCTCAAGGGACAAACTAATTGTTGCTCTCTTAGTATTATCAACACAAAATAATTCAGATTTGACCCATTTGATTATCGTTAAAAGATCCAGTCTATTTTTCTCTTTCTATTAAAAAGAGCACAAATATACGCATTGCAAGGTAGCATGATCGCTAATTTTTTTATCCATTCTATAAAGATAAAAATTCTGATTTCATCTGAATTCATTTAATTTTTATTTGGAAGGAACAAATAAAGCTAAGCATACAGGACAATCTGTATCATCAAACATTTTACATGTCAATGAGACAACAGAGAAAACAACCTTTGTGCAAATAATCATGAAGTAATAAAACTTTCTGGAATAATTGCTGCAATAAATTTTGAATTTTTCAAGCATGACTTCTAAAACATTTTCTGATACAAATCCTCATATTCAGGATAATGATATTACAAGCCCTTTCTCGTTGCTGAATTTTTTGCTAAAGATAAGGTGGATTAGTTATTGCAACATCATAGCCTAATGGATAACTATCAATAGTATCTTGTTCGATAATACGATACTCCAGGCATTTTATTTTTCATGCGAAACATCTATATCAAAACATGTCCCAAGTATGACTGAAACTCAAGCTTCAAACAAAGTTAATTACTTCTATTAAAGAAACAATATTGTTTGCTCAAGCAAATGGTTCCAATAACCTTTTCTACTTTCTTGAGGAATCAGAAAACCACTGATAAAAAAGCAGATACGGATTCGTAATAGTAAAAATTGTCAAGATTCTCTCTTGGTAATAATAGACATGATACTAGTTCAGCGACTAAAATCATTATCTGTCAATCAAAAAGACGACTGATAATATCGAGTCGCCAAACTAAGATTCTAAATTACGAACATTTAAGTTGCTAAATGAGTAACAAAAGAAACGATAAAATCAATCGTCTTTATTTTTAGCAACAAAAAGAAGAGCACTAAGACCTAAATTTTCGTAAATCTTAATTGGCACCTTCTTTATAAAAATTTCTTCAAAGAAAATCAAGTAATTTATAATAACACATTACCCTCTCAAAACTGATCCGATCAAATCAAAGATCTACGCTTGTTTTTGTTCAAGTAAAAGCTCTTTCCTCAGGATTAAAGAGCTCAAAACCCGATCTGCAACTTGGCTACTCACAGCTGGTCTATCTACTCCAATTCTCAACCTATAAAAATCAGCACTTCCAAACTTTTTGGATAATGCTTTTTGAGTCCATTGTGTCCAGCAGCACTTCCTCCGAGCTTCAAAGCAAGTCTCCCCGTCACAAAATCAATCTCATCATGCACTACCAAAAATATCCTTAGCTTCAATCTTATAAAAATCTCGCAAGTAGCTACTGCCTCACTGAAAAGATTCATATAAGTTTGTGACACAAAAGCAAAGTTTTTCCCGTTTTTCTCTCAAATTGCTACTTCCACCTTATATTTACTTTTCTTGTTTCCACAAAAATCCCCTTGATCAGCTCGAGCATCAACCATAGCAAATCCAATATTATGTCTTGTTTTTATCGTACTTCAGCCCTGGTTTCCCAATCAAACAATCAATTTCATTAGTTCTTATCTTCATTTCTAAATATCCCAACAAAGCTTCTGCTGCAATCTCCTCTGAGAAATCAGATTTTTGACTACTTCCCATTTCTGCAAACGTCTGATCATATCAAACAGGTCTAAAAATCGGATCCCAACCAAACACCAGATTCTACACTTGGATTGACAATTTCCCCTTCAACTGCTCATTCAATACATTTCATCTTTATTTGGAGCATAACCAATCACTGTTTTTAGCTATTGCTTTGATATTTCCAAGCTTTTGTGCAGATGTTACAAAGCCCCTCACTTCCGATACTTTCTACAAATCGTTTAATCAAAGGACCAGGTAATTTTCCTCACATCGCCTCAAAATACAAACTCGTATCTTCCACAATCATTGGTTCATCACAATACTTCATTGCTTCTTGGAGCTTTGCTTTAATGATAGCTTTCGGATCTGTCTCCTGAATCTCAGGCAAATCAATCGACTTCATTTCCAAATTTGGCAAAACCGCTTTTTAACTCCTCGTATTTATGTTTATTTCCTGATATAAAAATAGATCGTCATTTTCTAGTAATTAAATAGAATATCTGTTTTTCGTTTTTCAAACAAGATACATCTCCAGTTTCCAATACATACACTACTTTGAACTTCCCAATTATGATTTCACTTCAATTATATCATCCCAGATCTTCATTTTCCTGAATCTCTACATTATGAGTAATTGTGTAAAATTTCATCTCTCTTTGTAACAAAATCTGTTAACATTTCTGAAACCTTACCTACCGTTTCATTATCAATATTATTGATCGTTTCATCAAGGAACAAAAGTTTTGTTTTCATATATGAACTAATCGCCAACATCCAAACAAGCTTGAGAATTGCTCTTTGTCCCCCGCTCAGACTTTTTAATATCTCTTTCCCTTTCTCATCCAATATCTTAGTTTCCAATTCTAGTTTCTCACTCGTCTCCAAAAGTCTAATGCTAATCTGATAATCCACCACATTCACTAAATAACTATTAACCACATCACTCAAAAATCAGTAAATATTCACTCAACACAAACAAAAGCAATTCTTTGTTTTGGGATTGCATACAAATTATCAAGAATCTTATTTTGTTCAGACAAAGCCTTTATTTTTGACTTACAAATTTTTGTAGTCTGTAATGATACTCTGTAATCCCTGATAACTCGCTTCATACCTTTGTACAAGTTGTGCTTGTAAAGCCCAGTTCTGATCCTGATATTTTTACAATTTCAGCCTGCAAAACAGCTATCTGTGCTTCAAGCTGGATTTTCTGTGTTTCTAACTGTGTTGTTTGCGTTTGCTGAGAGGAAATCACTCCTTGAAGCTGAGCTTTTCTTGCTGATAAGTTTGTGCTTGATTGGCTAACATTTCCTGATTTGACAACTCTTTTTCCAAATTCGCTATTTTTATAGTGAGGTTCCTTGTATTTCCCAACAAATTCTTCTAACTTTTTGAAATCAATTTTTGTCAAAAAGTTCTTAAAAATCTGGATTTTATCTTCATTTTTCCTTTTGTTGCGTGATAATTATCTGCATTTGCTCTGCTACATTTGCTCAAGATTTGAGATTTTTCAAGCTCTTGCTGTAATGTTTGAAGTTTCTGATCGAGATTTTCAGCTTGAACCCACTTACGTTAAGATCATGCTCTTCAGTCAAAGTTCAGCTTTTCTTGTTCCCTTTTTCAAAATGCTGTTTATTGATTGCCTTGATAAAGGGCATGAGTACCAATCTTCTCACACTCAAATCTTGCACTTTCCTCAGTTGCAGCATCAAAGCCAATATGCTTTAAACTTTCCAGTTGCTGAGTATAAAATTGCTGTCTTTCAATCAAGCTTTTTATCTGATCTTTGATACAATTTCATCAGTTTGTGCTTTTGATTTACAGATTTTCTGTCTGCTGAGCTAAAAGTTCAGATCAGGACTTAAAGATTCTTACCCAAAGCAATCAAGCTCTGAACTGCCATCTGATTTTTGTAAGAGACCAAAATCTGACTTTTCTTCTAGATCAAACTTCTGACCATAGTTTTGCCAAAATTGCTGTATCTGCTCAGTAAAGCTCACTTTTCCAACTCCATTTGTTGAGTTTGCAAGAGGACTTTTCATTTCTAAGCTGAGAAGTAGCTTCTAAGCTTACCTTCCCCAACAAACGATCAATTTCCTCACACCTGTTCTGCCCTTTTTCAATCTCTAACTTTATACCAAAAATTTGTTTGTCTACATCTGTCTTTTGAGTCAAAAAGTGAAAAATCTGACTTTTCTTCTGCTGATTTTTGCTCCTGATGATCGATAGTACACTTTTTCATCGGATTGATAACCTTGCCAATCTCACTCATCTAACTCAAATTGATCAATTCAAAGCTTATCATCAAGCATTTCTAGCTCCTCAAATGCACTTTTTGCTGACAAAATCTCAGCTCTAAGATTCTCTTTTTCTTCAATAGATTTCCAAGTTTCAATCAGGGGTTTCAAAGTCAGTTTTAATTTTTCTTGCACAAGTGAAGTATCTTCATACGCTTTAATCTGATATTTAACCTCATTTCTCTCTCTTTCACAACTTCCTTAGTCTCATCAATACTCATGAGATTAAAGACATTTTTTAGCACTTCAAAGCCTCTCTGCTGGCTGGGTTCAAAAATATTCGGAGCATCTTGCAAAAAGCACAACCGTACTCTTAAACACAACGCTTGGGGCAAAACTATCAAATTAGCCTGTAAATCTGATTCATTTTGAAATTCATCTCCTGAAAGTTGCACTACCGTTTTGCAAAAATCCTCCAATCAAATTATCATGCAAGATTTGGAAACCTTTCATCTTTTCTTCCAATTCTGAAGGAGTTTGTGCTAACTCAAAAAGCTGAGAAAGCACAACTATCCTTACTTTTCCTTTTTCAGCGTCCTTTTTGATCAAAAACCTGATCATTATAACTAAAAAGAATTTGATTATACCAATTTTTGACTGGATATTGAGCAAATTCCTCCCCGCATTTTTATACAAAGCATAGCTCGGACCATCACTTTTCCACTTCAGATCGAGACTTTAATAAGATATTTTCCTTTATGAGTGCCTTTTTCTGATCTCTAAAGAGTCCTATATTCCAATAAGAAACCGCCAATAAATCCAGCATTTTTAGCTTTTTGAAAGTTAAAATTTAAGCTTTATACACAAACAAAAATTAGCGCTTCTAGTCTACAAAATGTATCTCAAAAATACAAGCAGAAAACAATCGCTACAAAAAGTATTAAAAAGAGAAGTCGATTTCCCTTCTTGTTTTCTTTGTGCTTTGATTGCATGAAGATACTCAGATACTACAAATTTCCCAAGTGTTCTTGAATCTGTCAATCACTAGAGTGCAAATCTTGTTCAATATAATCTTTACCTTGAATCTTGAAACCAGCAGCATTCTTATGTCCTCCACCTCCAAAAGCTCCTTGCCAACGCTAGAACAATCTACTGCACCTCTACTTCTGATTGAAGCCTTGAGAAATGGTCAAACTTTCTTGATCATAACTACAAATCATTATTTCTAATATCTTGCATAATATACAAGCCCATATCACTTCATCATGATCAACACCAAGAGCTTTTAGCTCATCATCTGCATAATAACTATAAATAACACTTACTTCTCCATTGTCAAAATAAGGAATGACGTCTGAATTTTTAACCTTTTTGCATCCTTTGGAGGATCTGCTGCATAAATTGCACACTACGATATGTCTTACTGGAAAATCTCATCAATCACTAATTTTTGTCCGCTCCCTAGTGCCAAAAGTTCGGCTGTTGCATGAAAGAGTTTTACCGATTGTTCTCCATCATCATAACGGAAGTTTCCACTATCGATAGAAATTCCATATATCCTTAAAGTCGCAATATCAGCATCCAAAAGCTCAGGTCGCCATTGCTTCACTATCTCCATAAAAGCAAAGAACACGTACTAATTTCACTGAGTATCACGATAAATAATGGTATTGGGGCTTTGATCAGGCTGATGATCCATTATGACTTTGAGTTGAGGATCAAAAATAGTCCTCCCTTCCATTAGTAAAAGCGGAAATCCTCTTATAATGATTAAAATCAAACAAATACCATGCATCATACTTCCTATAATCAAATTCGTGCTTAACTGTCTCCCAACTCAAGAAAAATCAGAAACACCCTCTCGGCTTATTTGGTGTAAAATAAGAAACTGTTTTCCCCTGCTTCTCAAAAGCTTTCCCAGATCCCAGAATCGATCACAGTGCATCTCCATCGATATTTTCATGTCCAAAAAGAGCAAAGTCTGAGTTTTCCTAATATTTCCCTATGTAAATTTTCTTGCATCATTAATATTCAAAAATTAAAAACCATCACTTATCTTAAAGGTTTTCATAAAATTGCAAGCACAAATCTCTTGAAAGCAGGCACCATTTCCTATACTGCTATACATATTTACCATTTATACTCTCCGATGAACGAAAATTCTTCAAAAACTCTATCCTTATTCTCGTGATCAAGCCATTAACGATATTCTCTCCTTTTTACGACCAAGAGGAATCAGTAGTAGTGAACTGTCTACTTTGCTAATATTGTCTCACACAGCCTTTTTGATCAAACAGCAAAAACAGAAAAACTCAAGGAATACATCCTTTTAAAGTCTGACTTTATTGCCCGATGGTATTGCAGTGCAGATTTTCTATTATGTTGCTCATTTTATGAGGCAAGATCCAAGTCCTACATCATGGCTTCAAAACCTTAATGGAACAGACTTTATCCCCTATCTTTTACAAAATATCAAGAAAAATACGGGAACCAAAAACTCAACATCCTCATCTATGGAACCAAAGCTGAATATCTCGAAAAAGTAGTAGAAAAACTTAAATATCAAAGGATACAATATCATCTATGCTCAAGATGGATACAGTGATTTTGATCGAGAGCCGAAGCAGCGATGAACGAATACCAAGATACCATCAATGTTCTTATCCAAGGAAGATCGACCCAGAAATTCCTCTTCAAGAACTCCGAGCTAGCGAAACTTTCAAAAATCCAACAGCTCATTGTGCTCAATACTGCCTAACTTCTAGACTTTATCGCTGAGTGTCCAAAAGAGCTCCAAAACTCGAAGAGATCTCAAATTAGAACGATTATATCGTTTATCTCAGACACAGAAACTTCATTCTGAATTCTTTGAAACTTTTTCCTTACCTCATCAAATACGCAATTCTCCCTCAAAAACAAAAAGAGTCCAAATAAGGACTCTTGAAAGCAACTTGATACAAGTTACTGTTAATATTCAATACTTTCAGGTGTGTTCGCGACACGGTTTGTCTAAAAAGCAATACCGAAGAAAAGAGTCGAAAGTAACACCAACACAACAAAGCGCTACTGCTAAATTCTTAAAACAAACCACAGTTCTTCAACAACTGCGAGATCGATCACTACATGAGCTCATCACTACTACCAGGAGGCAAAAGGGAGATTCTTTTTCATGCCATATCTGTTTTTAATGAAACTTAAATATATATTTCTTCCGTTTTTAATTTCAAGACTCTCTTTATTTTCCTCACTCACACATAAGAAATATAAAGAGTTGCCTTTCAAATTAATTCCTACAAAGGATCATCGTATTTTAGAATCATCCTCTTCATACCGTTCTCGACAAAGATATTGATAACAATAGCCATGCAAGAACGATCACAGAAAAATCCAAAATAATAGCTCCCCCATAGAGTAACAAGCTCCTTAAGCCCCAAAGGGCACAAGAAACATCCAACAATCACAAGCAAAACACTTGCAATAAAAAGTGATACCTTTTTCATAAAATTAAAATAATATTGATGATATATTTGTTTATGACAAGAAAATAATATACTTTTTATAATCACAAATGTCAAAGAGAGAATGATATAAAAATCTCTCATTCTCTCCTGCTGATACAGCAAGAAAAAGATGAAGATTATAAATAGAAAATAGCTATTTAAGCTCATCATTTTCCTCCTTTTTCTAGAAAAGAGCTAGGACTACCATAAGGAAGAAGGTCATCACTATATGAATAATTACTCCTACATAGAAGTCTCATACAATCCAAAACACCAGCACCCAAGTGCAAAAATGCTATGCACACTAACAAGATGATCACAATAATTTTTCTCATAATTTTTAGATTTTTGTACAAAAGGATTTTAAGTTTATGTTATTTAAAAATCAAGTCTTTTTACACCCTCATTATCTATTGGAATTTAACAAAAGACAAAGAGGGGTTTATCTAGTGATCATCAAAGATATCAGAATGATCTCTAGAGATCAGTCGCATAATTACCAATACCAGTAATATCAAAGAGCTACTCCTCCATAAATATGGAGGAAAAATCGCTGAGTGTCTCTTTCACTCCAAGGAATAAAAATCCCAAGAACATTGCGATTATGATGACTATCATAAACAAAGTTATTTTTTCCTTTTCATATGACGATGTATTTAATTTTTGTTTGACACAATATTATTATATATATTTTTAACAAAAAGTCAATATGTTTTACATTTCAGATTCTAGATTATCCAAAAATAAGACAACAGCTAATTTTTCAATATAAAATAAAGAAAAAGTCAGATACATCTTATTTTAGCTTTACTGTGTACGTTATTCATCGAGAAGTTCATGAACACCTTTGAGAAAACGATCATCCCATGCGTATAAATCTGTGTCGTCATAATGAAGAATGCCCAAGTAATGTCTGACACTACGAATATCACGCCCCCTTTTGATCAACATCATAGCAAAACTGTGCCTAAGCGTATGAGGGGTAACCTTTTAGCGATACCCTAAATTTGCATAATATTTTACTAGTTTTTCAACCGAATTTCTCAAAATTGGTTTACCATAACTATTATTGGAAAGCGAGATGATTAAATATTCATAGTTATCAACTCTCATGCCTGCTTTGAATCTTTTCTACTCAGGATTCCCCAAGAATTCTGCTGCCCTCAAAATTCAATGTTTATAGTTATCATAGTGTCTTTTTGACTACTATTTTTGGAGTGATGAAGCGCATCTAGAAAAAGTCCTAGCAAATCTGACATTTTTCCCTCCAGCACCTTTTTTATTTTCGTGTTTTTAATGAAGAAAAGAGAAAAATCGAGACTTCTTCTTTTCTTTTTCCTTTTACGATAGGATTTTTATTGTTATTGTGACGGATTAGTTTCCATCATTTTTGTGCTTTTTGCTAATGAAAGTTCAAGTTCTGATTTGAGAGTATTCCATTCAGATATACTCATCTTTTGCCCATTTGCAAAGATCATCTTGAACTTTTTCACTTGATTAACTTTGACATAAATTCCATATTTGAGCATCATTCTATTTCCTTGTGCTTTTCCAGCATCAGCGATTTGTTGAGCTTTGAGCTTGAAGTTTTTCTACTTGCTGAGTAAGTGTCTCATTGCTGAAACTTAGCTAACAATTCCCTCTACTGCTCAGGGTGCATCCACAGGCTCTGATGAAGTATTTCCAGATATAGCAGTTGAATTCTGACTTTCATCAGATTTAGTTCTGCTTCTGTAGTAGATTCTTCAGCATCAGAAGAAGCATCTCAGGACAACTTCCTGTACGTCATCTGAAGTTTCCGCTTGCCTTCTCATCGATCGTTACTTCTCCAAGATCGCTGATTCCTCAGTTTCAGAGATATCGGTCGAATCATCGACAGTAGATCCAGTCATAACCTCACCCAGTCAATTCTGCAGCACCATGCTCTTGCTCTCCAGTGAGTTGAGCCATTTGCATTTGCTGGAACCTCTCCTCCACAAGACCAAACATTTTGCTGAATCTCATCTGGATACTTCAAAATGCCATAAATCCAACCGCAACAATCAATGCAAACACTCCAAATACTGCAGCAACAAGTGCTGACACTTTTATTTTGCAGGTTGAGGCTGTCGTAATAGAAGGGATAAGCAACTGGATTAGAAGAGGACTTTGCTACAACTGGAGCGAACGTCCCCCATCATCGCATCCAAATTCATGGTAAGACGGGCAGCCACAGGCTGAGCAATCATCTCATCCAAGAAAAGCATTCCCCATTGGCTTTTCTGAGGCAGAAGAAACAGTTTGAGCAACAGGGTTTCTAGCGACTGTGAAACTGGAGTACTCGCCTGATTTACTGGCTCTGGGTGAGATTTTGATTGAGTGAGTCCTCATCGCCTCAAAAAGGATCTTGCATCGCTGGAGCTGGTTCCTGGAGCTGAATAGCTCTTCTACTGGCTCTGACAGTCGAAACAGGCATTTGAGATACAGTCTGAAGTCTGACTTGGTTCTTGTGGTTGTACAAAAGTGCTTGGAATGATTTCCTCTCTCTCCTGAGAACAGAAGTCAAAGTCTGACTTTCTTCCTCTTTTTGTACAAAAGGGTTGGCAATTCAGGGGCATTTGAGTGAAGCAGGAACAGCTTCCTGAGAGGTCGCCTGCACGCTATTCTCCTCTACAGCATCAGACACCATCTGAGTAGGCTCAGAACTATGAAGGCATATCTCCCCTTCTTGCTCTACAGAAAAATCACTACTAGGCAAGGCATCTCTTCTACACTCACAATATCCTCCTGACTTGGTCCAAGAGCAACCTCTGCTGATTCCTCTAGACTTGAGATCTTCCTCTTGTGCGACAGGCTCCTCATGCATCCATACCCGTATCTACCGGGCTGACACCTCCTCCACAGTTGGAACATTTTTCACTGACAGGTTCTTCAGCACTAGGGAAAGTCTGCTGCTCTGGGACAGAAGTTTCCTACAACAACAGTATTACTAGCAGCAGGAAAAAGAATCTGGTAAATCAAACTAAAATCAAAGCTGAAGTCTGATTTTGATCATTTGTTGTCACTGGATCTTGAGTTTGTCCAACGGTGAGGTGTAAATCCTGTATTTTGATTATCAGAAGTTGGCATTTTTGCAAAGATAGAGAGTAAAATTTTCACTCAATTATAACTCATATTTTTGCAAATTTTGTCAATCTTTTATTAAAACAGCTATTATTTTAATACCCATAAGAAACTAATGACTTCCTTGTATCAAAAATCATATCTACAAAAATCCCTTAAATCAAAAACCCTTGCTAAAACAAAGGGCATTTATCTTTCAAAGATACTTATTTTACAAAGAATCTCTAGACTGCAATACATACGAATAATAATCAATCAATCTCCACTCAAATACTTGCTGTTTAGTACGCTCTAAGAGCATCAAAGGCAGCATTATTTCTTGAGATGTGTTCTGATCCTGCACCACTGATTGATAATTCCGAGATTTGTTGCTACTTTATTGTATTCACTATACCACTGCTTTCAGAGATCTAGTTTCATCAAGATAGATTTGAGGATCATTCTGATAAGTACTGCATTTACTTCAGCCTTGCTAATCTTGATCAAAAGGTCTAAATTTTCCATCTCCATTCACTTCCTTTCATCACTCCGAGCTGATATGCAAGGGTAATGTATACGAGCAGGGTAGGATCGGCATTTTTCTACATCTGAGTGAGTTCGCGCTTCAAGTTGAGATCGGGTTTTCTACAAAGTACATTGATCGCAAAGTTTGAAAAGATCTTGGCAGCTTCTTGTCTAGAAAGATCTCTATGAGGTTGTAATCCTTTCACTATCAAACATCGTCATCTCGTACGTTCGCAAGAAGGACAAAAGCTTTCTTAAATTCTTCATCGGTGATGATGGTATCCGAGTCTTTGATTCACAAATAAGGTCTTCTCGTATAACACTGTCCATTGGCAATAGTAGGGTTAGAATTTCATCATCTGAGAATACTTTTCTTTCCCTCAAGAGATTCAGATTTTGGATCTTGATTGTTCAATGGTGAAACTTGATCCACTACAGGAGCATCTTTCTTTTTGTTATCATTTTTCTGGGTTATTACTTGGTTTATCTTTTGCTCAGTTATCATTTGTTTTTCATTTGTATTTGGAGTTATGATTGTATTTTTCTTGCCGGATTAGACCTACGTTTTTCTTACGATCAAAATAATATCTTTTCTAAATTTATTTTGTTGATCACTAGCTTTTAAAAATCACTCTGTACGTTCACAGCTCCTGAGGAACACCTGAAATCGTAATTTTGTTTTTGTCTTCAGTGATCTTTGTGATTTTTAATCCAAGATCCTTAGGAAAATTATTTCATTCACTAACCTTATCAACATTCAATCAACTTCAAAAGTAATAGGCTTTTCTATTCATTTAGTAGAAAATAGTTAGAACAAACTTTACCACCAATACAAAATTATAATTATTCAGACTCAATCATTCCAATGCTTTTTCTTCCTCACAATAAGGAACATCAATTCCAATAGACACCTTATTTGCACTACGTCACAACTTATCACTCCATCACTTCAAGGTCTATCATTATTTTCTAGAGAAAAAGCAGTATCTTTGATAAAGTCTACCCCTGTTTTCAAAGATTTTGGTTCCAATTTGAAAGATCTTGATCAAAGAACTAGCTCTATTAAACATATGACTCATATCAGTCACATTGCGACATTCCAATTATTGAGTGGTTGATTGAATACTTCTGCAGCCCAAAAACATATTTTTCATAGTAGTAACATTGCTGACATTCCAATTATTGAGTGGTTGATTGAATGAGCGTGCACCTTCAAACATATTGCTCATATTATTCGCCTTACTAGTATCCCAATTATTAAGTGGTTTATTAAATTGTGTAGCTCAATAAAACATCCATGACATATCAGTCACATTACTAGTATCCCAATTATGTAATGGTTGATTAAAAAGCTCCAGCTCTTAAAAACATACGACTCATATCAGTCACATTGCTGACATTCCAATTATTGAGTGGTTGATTGAATGAGCGTGCTGACATAAACATACGACTCATATCAGTCACATGTGACATTCAATTATTGAGTGGTTGATTGAATACTTTTGCAGACCAAAACATATCTTTCATAGTAGTAGACATTGCTGACATTCCAATTATTGAGTGGTTGATTAAATGCTCACTGCATATCAAAACATATCTTTCATAGTAGTAACATTGCTGACTTATTCCAATTATTGAGTGGTTGATTGAATACTTCTGCATACCAAAACATACGACTCATATCAGTTACATTGCTGACATTCCAATTATTGAGTGGTTGATTGAATACTTTTGCATATCAAAAACATATAATTCATATCCAGATCGCCTTGCTGACATTCAATTATTGAGTGGTTGATTGAATACTTTTGCAGACCAAAACATATCTTTCAGTAGTAACATTGCTGACATTTCAATTATTGAGTGGTTGATTGAATGAGCATGCTGACATAAACATACGACTCATATCAGTCACATTGCTGACATTCCAATTATTAAGTGGTTGATTGAATACTTTTTGCATATCAAAACATATAATTCATATCCGTTACCTTACTCGTATTCCACTTACTAATATTTTGATTAAACTTTGTACCAGCAAACATCCCTCTCATATCAATCACATTGCTGACATTCCAATTATTGAGTGGTTGATTAAACGCAGTTGCTCCAGAAAACATATGACTCATATCCGTTACCTTACTCGTATTCCACTTACTAATATTTTGATTAAACTTTTGTACCAGCAAAACATCCCTCTCATATCAGTCACATTGCTGACATTCCAGTTATTGAGTCGTCCATCAAACGCAGTTGCTCCAGAAAACATATGACTCCATATCCGTTACATTGCCCACATCCCAACTATTAAAGAGATTGATTAAACTCTGTACCAGCAAACATCCCTCTCATATCAGTCACATTGCTGACATTCCAATTATTGAGTGGTTGATTGAATGAGCGTGCTAACGCAAACATCCCTCTCATATCAGTACATTGCTGACATTCCAGTTATTGAGTGGTTTATCAAACGCAGTTGCTCCAGAAAACATATGACTCATATCCGTTACTTACTCGTATTCCACTTACTAATATTTTTGATTAAACTTTGTGCCAGCAAAACATCCCTCTCATAATCGCACTTACTCGTATCGAGAGGATCAGCAGACTGAAACCTGATTTCTCCTTGTACATTCTCAAAAATGATGAAGCATCATCTGAGAATCTCGCTCCATCAGTAAACGTATATACGAACAACCCTAGCAACACTTTTCCCTCAAGCTTAAAGGTTTCCTTTAATTTTTCCCACTTAGTTTTATCAACTTTTCCATCTCCGTTGATTCCATTGATATACAAGGGTTTTGATTATCCTTATTCCATACTGCTTTCACTCTCTCACCAAATCAAAGTCTTTGAAGCCACATCTACATCTGCAAATACAGAGCCGATCGAGATACAGCTGACCATAAGGGCAAAGATCAGTTTTGAAAACATTTTCATCATAAAAATAAAAGATAAATTTTTACTTCCCCACTTTATATATATATCTATTTTCAAGACTTTTTATAATATTTTTAACCAAAAAGAGCATTATGCCCTTTTAGTATTATATATATTTTATCCTACCAACTCCTCAATCTTTCAAAAATTTCTCCAAATACTCAATATCATTATTGAGATAGGCACTCATCCTACATGTTCCTCCGAGATGATAATGTTGTGAAGCGGATATGCACAATGCCCACCACAGCGGATACAAATACCCTTTTCAGCAAAAATTCTCAAATCTGATTAAAGTTTCCATTCTCCCTCAAAACAAAAGAAAAACAAAAAGCAACCCTCTGATCTTTTGGACCGATGAGATTAACCTTATCTCTAACTTTTCAAACCTCTTGATCGCAAAATCAGTAAGCTCCTGCTCGTGAGTCAGATTTTTCTATCCCTTTTCTAAGATCTCAATTCTCATCAAGACTTTTGACAAAAATTCAAGCTGCTTCTAACGAGACTGCACCGATAATATTTGGAGTACCTGCTTCTCGCTTATCTGCATTATTTTGGAGAAAAAGAGGAAATACTGACATCCTTGATCGTTCTCCTCAGAGAATAAGCGGGGTTCGTTCCTTGATCCAGTGATTTCTCAGAGCTAGCACCCCAGCTGTCGAAGCCAGCATCTTGTGTGCAGTAAAAACTACCGCATCTGCCCCTAATTCCTCCATATCTACGATCATGAGGGAACAGACTGTGATCCATCGATAAGAAAAGTTTCAAGTCTGATTTTTGACCTATCAAAATCATAGATTGCACCAGTCACATTTGAGACCTGCCCCATTGCTACGACTTTGACTCTATCTGTATACTTGTGATCAAAATCCTCCCAATCGAGTTTGATAGTGTTCATCAGTAGCAACAAACTGCACTTCAAAACAATCATTTCTGACCCCAAATTCATCCAAGGCAAAACATTTGCGATGATCTCGCATTCCTACCAGTACTACATCGCCTTTTGCAAAACTTTACTTTTTGACCATTGCCTGTGCGAGCAAATTGACTGCATAAGTCGTATTATGAGGTATAAAGTACTTCTTTACTCGAACAGCCAAAAGCAACTCTGCACAAGCTTTTTGCTCGCATGATAATGTACTTCTGATGTCTCAGACAAACTATAAAGTCCTCTATGAATATTTGCATATTCATTAGTATACAAATCACTCATCGCATCAATCACAGCCTGAGGTTTTTGGGTGCTTGCTGCATTATCTAAATAAATAATATCTGGATGATTGACACACAAGGGAAAAACTGCTTCATATCTCACATATTTACGATCATAAATCGACCTTCGACTGCGTTCAGCCTTTTATCTTTATTTTCTACTTCACAGCAAAGTCCAAGAATGAGAGGAATCGAACCTCACCACTGGCTTCGGGAGGACCAATGTGCTACCACTACACCACATTCTTATCACGACTATAAGATAAACAATTCAATAATGCAAAGAAATTTCAGTTGCCTTTTTCTCTATTTTTATACTCTAAAGCAATTTATCTTGTTATCCTGCATCTAGGTGGCACTCAGACGCTTAAACTCTTGCATTTCATCGAGCAAAACCAAAACCTCGAATCAGTCAATCCAGAAACACTAACTCAAAACCTACCAAACTCTCATAGATACCCTCATCGAGCACAATCATCTCTACTATATCAGTCCTCACTATCATTTCAGACTATGAGTATGATCAGCTTTTGCCTATCTCAAAAAGAAATTGAAGAATTCGCCCTTACCTCATCTCTTCCACTTCTCGACCCAATCTTACTTATCGGACAAATCGGTGATTGATTTGCCAAAACCGATCACAAAACACCTCTCGCTCGAAAATAGCTACAATGCTCAAGACCTCCAAAATCGATCCACTAGGATCCAAAAATAATCGAAAAATCTGATCAAATTTTTGAGTATCGTCTTGAGCCAAAATTTGATGGACTCAGTTGTGAAATTATCTATCAGGACTGACTACTAACTCGAGCAATTACTAGAGGACGGTCAAACCTGAGAAGACATTACTACCAATGTCAAAACATAAAATCCCTCCCACTCCTCAACCATTCAATCTCCGCATCAGAGGGAAATTATGATGCCAAAAATCCAAACTTTCTGCACTCAATCAGATCAGGGATCCCCAAGGCCTCAACTCTTTTGCCAATACCGAAATGCAGCATACCTGAAGTATCAAACTTCTCGATAGTGCAGAAGTCGAGAAAAGAAGCCTGATTTGCTTTGTCTATGATATTCTTGAGGCAGATACGGACAAAACAATAAAGAAATCTGACTTCCTACCTTTGATCTTCCCGAAAATTTCAGGTTTTGACTCGATTCAAAAGGTAATCGAAGCCTGCCTCAATCCTGAACTACTTCTAGATCACTCAAGATTTTGACTTTTGATGGTTTGGTAATCAAAATCAGCGATACTCTGTCAGATCAAAACAAGCCCTCTATTCGCAATCATCTCCTAGGACTACCGAGCATCATCCCAGGCGAGCAACAGCCTACAAATTCCCTGCTCAACAAATCGCAGCTCAAATCCGATCTTGTTGATTTTCAAATAGGAAGAACGGGGATCATAACCAGTTGCCAACCTCGATCCTGTGAGTCTCAGCGGAGTCACTATCTCTGGGGAGTTGGTCTTCATAATTTTGATTTTATCCAAGAAAATGAATTCAAATTGAGATTTCGTGCGAATTCAAAGAAGTGGAGAAGTAATCCTTTATATCCTCTCAGCTATCCTTCTAGGAGAAACAGTACAGAGACTGAGATCTTAGCACCTTACACTCTGTCCAAGCTGTCAGAGTCAATCATTAAGCAAGATATGCACTACTTTTGTAAAAATCCTACTTGTCCAGCTCAAATCAAGAAAAATGATCTACTTTGTTTCCAGAGATGCTCTTGATATTGTAGGATTTTGGAGAATCCATTATCCAGCTTCTCATCGAGCAAGATTGTCCATTCTCTTGAAGATCTCTACGATCTCACAAACATCAAAAATCAAATACTTCTTCGCAAGCTCCTTCCTTTGTGAGAAAAATTTCAGAATTAGCTTCCCAACCCGAACTTTCCAAGAAAAACCACTCCGAAGACTATTCAATGCTATCTGAATTCCAAATATCTGAAAGACTGCTCAAGATCTAGCCACTACCTTGCACAGTCTCAAATCTGACTTCTCATCGATTCAACTCCAGAACTCTGATCAAATCGCCCCAAATCTCGGTATCTGACCAAAAGGTAGCAAGTGATATCTCTGCATTTTTCTCTGATACGAAAACACAAGATATGCTCAGAAAACTCGAAGCTCTGGGCTCAATTTTCTCCAGCTCTCGAAGACAATAAAGGAAGCAAAATTCTGATCAGAATCTTTGCTTTTTCTATCACGGAACATTCCCCTTTCAGAACAGAAATTGCAAATCAGCTCATCGCTCAGGGCTATCAATTTGATGAAAATCCTCTTCAAACAACTACTTTTATGTTGATTTTGAGAAAAAGCTTGATCAAAAGCAGACAAGCTCGCAAATATGGCATCAAAATTTATAAAAATCGAGAGCAAATCCAGCAAAAAATTTAACCTTTCTGAGCCAAAAATCTAACATCACTGACCAATTCAATGAGGACTTTTCTAAAACTACAAACATAAACAAAAATCAGACTTTTTACTTTTGTTCTCTTTTTCAAATATGTTCATTACTCATTTTACCACTAATGATCCTACTATTTAGTGTGAGTTTTGCATCTCCCCTATGAGCAAAATCCAACACCAACAAATCGACCTTCAGCTCTCGTGGTTTTTCAAATTTAAGCAAAAGTGAGACCAAAGAAGCTGACTTTTTCCTTCGTTTAGCCAAAATCCTTGGAAATCACGCCAAGCATTCAATGAGAAAAGGCAAAATTCAGGTGCAAAACTCACTCCCACAGACAAACTTTATATCAAAAAGATTGAGTTCTTTCTAATTATTCTAAATCGATCTAGAGAAATGAAAAGATCTTAAAAAAGCCCAATTGATGTCTTATGAACTCTGAAGAGCTTTCAAATCGAATCGCTTTGAGTTTTCAGAGATATGCAGAAACCAAGATCCCTACCCCCTCTATCGAATGCCTAAAGATAACCTTGCTATTCATAGCTCTGCAGCAAGTCCATCAAGCACAGGACTCAAACTCGATCAGCAAAATCTTATTCGTGAATTGTCAGTCGTTTTACCACCTCAAACCCTGTTACCCTTATTGCAGAATACAGTTGATGGATATACGTATTATCTGGTCAGAACAAGAGAATTTGACGCTGGTGCCAGGTGCAAAAGCATGGCTATTTTCTAGATGCAAGATTTGTGTCCAAAAACAGGCAAAACCTGAAGAAATCCTCAATCCACTCCCATCACGCGTCATCAAATCATCTCAATCTCTCTAAACCCAAGGTTCAGCCTATGTTCGAGGAGGATCACGATATCGGGATTACCTCAGATGGAAAAGTCATCACAAAGTCCCCTTTCCTCTATTCATACATCTGAATGGGTGGATTGTTCTGGACTCCTCCGAGAAGCAAATAAAATACCCCAAAAGAAGCACTCGTCAACTCCTTACCGTAAAATCCAGTTGATATCGAAAGGACTCAATATTGATCAAATCATCTCCAAGTACAACCACTCGATATCATTGTACGGATGGACATGTAGTGATTATCTTAGATCAAGACAGAGCAATCGAAAGTAGACGAAGACCAAATTTCAAAGGCTGAGTAGAACTCTCAAATCTCAAAACTCGTCTTACCGAAATCCTCAAAAATAGAACTCCTGTCAACGACTATTCCGCTTCAAACTCTCCAAGAACAAAAAGTTTGTCATTCGTCGCCGATATGAAGAGTGAAAAATAAAGTTTTGATCTTGCTTTTGTAAGGGAGAAAATGTAGAGTAAAATATAATCCTCAAATCTAAAATCAAAAATCAGAATTCAAAACTCTTTTATCTCTCAAAAATACCACCATGCGAGGACTTTGTAATATTATCGCTTTTTATCGGTGCAGGAGCTGGATATGCGATTTCTCACCGAGGAATTTGAGCAAGAGATATCGTCTCAGAACTGAGAGACAACCTCAAATCTCGCCAGACGATCAAATCATCGATATGCAAAGAGGAAATCGATTAGACCCAAGCACAAAATGAGGCTTTTTACGCAAAACCACAGAGCTGTGGATGATGAACTCTCGATGTCGTAGCAGAACTAGGAAAATACTACGTCCACATCAAAAAGCCTCTCAGACAGCGGAACTCTCAGAAATATCTCCACGAACCTGATGCAGAAATAGAAGGAAAAATCTGATCTCTAGATTCCGATCAAAACACACACAAAAGATCTAACACAGCTTGAGTAAAATCTACTGTTGTTTTTCTTTACACATATTAATCCAGTGACTAAAAATACCAGATACTAAACTGAAAGCAACCTCACTTTCAGTCCCAAATTGATCGCTGTATATGTTGTTCCTACTTGATTACCACTGCACTTTGATCTCAACTTCTCAGTTCTTAACAAGATTCTAATCGCCACAGGATCAAGACTGACATTGGTACTGCTTTGCATGCAAATGATCGGCTGCTGCAAGATTCCATCAAATCAAACCTCCTGTCTTTGTGTTTTGATGAGAAGCTTTGAGAATGCTGATCTGATCCTTTATCGGAGGATTCAGGTCTCCTGTGAGATCTACACTCCATCTCATCAAAGAAAGCTTTCCCATTGCCTTCATCCAAACTACTCCGTATCAATAATAAGACTTCGAGTCTGACTTTGTCCTTGACTCGCCCTCTACGGGAAGGTTTACTACTGCTGCTGTACTCTCCAGGCAAAGAGGGCTTCGCCAAGCTCTTTCTAAAGAGATTCCGCAGTTGCACCACTACACTCTCAGAGGGGCTGATTATCTCGCACTAGCATGTCTCTCTACCTCACTCATCAGAGCGACGCGTCGCATTTGCTCTCCAGGAGTTAGCAATCGGATCTTGACCATATTTATACATCTGCTCACGACAAAGTCCATTAGTGATCGTTTCGATTCCTGATTTTTAGCTTCACCACACCGTCCAAACGGATAAATCGGACGACCAATCTCCCTTATCGATTTGCAACGCGCATGATTTCCTTCTAAACTTCCATGGTGGTTCCAGAATGACCGATCCTTACCGATCTTTTGCCCTTAGTGAGGGGTTGTCCAGTCTGAACAAGGATCTGATCCATGTCACATAAGTTGAAAATACATTTTTCCCTTTGTAGATAAATTGAATCTTTACCACATACATATCCAAGCTTGCTGTCCTGCAAAAATACTTTCCATCTGCTGATCGCATTAGAGAGAGAGTTCCTCTAGAGGAAGCAAGATCCACACCATAGTGACTTCCATGTTGCATATCCCATCCACTCAAATAGTTTCACCAAAGAGTACCGTATACGTATTCGTATAGAGTGGGTTTGCACCATACTTCCTTTGATGAGCCTTGCACCTTCAATAAGTGGGAAGTTTCATCTTGCCACTTTTATCAAGTTCTGGCCAAGCTTCAGCCTACATTCGAGCTTTGAAACTTTCATCTTACAGGATAGACAAGACTCGTATTATTTACTAGGCTCGTTCCATGTTCCATCAGTGTCGACTTAAAGCTGACAACCAGCCCTTTCTCCCCAAATAGATCAAATTTTGATTTGCTGTTGGAAAAGATTGAAAAGTTTATCAACTCTCCTTGTGATGCTAACGATTCTTGTCTCCAATGCTGCAAATTGGAATTAAAATCACTCATATCTTTTGCCATTTAACTGTCATGGTAATCTCGGTGGAATTAAAACAACACACCTATTTTAATCACAAAAATCAGTCAACTTTTCTTTGATAACTGAAATAAAGAAAGAAAATCTGACTTTTAACCTTATTTTTCCTTGGAAAACAGTTTTCTTACCTTTCTCTTTACAAATCATCAAAAACCATATAATGCAAGATGTTTATCCATTTCCCTCAAAGATTTTGACAAATAATCCGCTCATCGAAGAAATCCTCTCCTCCGTGGAAATCAAAGACTTGATCGAGAGATATGTTCCACCTTTTCTGAGATCAGGAAGCAATTTTCAGGAAAGATGTCCTTTTCATAACAGAAAACCCTTCTTTTATGGTGTGTCGCCCAAGCAAGGGATCTTTTCAAGTGTTTTGGCTGTGGTGCTGGGAATGCCATCGCCTTTATGCAAGAGATCGAAGCTCGATTTCCGAGATGCCGTCAAAGGAACCTCGCAAAGATTCAACACATTGACATCGAGAAATATGGTCTTGATAACAAAAGTTAGCAGCAGAGAGTGATGAAAAGCAAAACTCAAAAGGCTTCACTCTTCTCGCACATCAGTTTTCTCGTTCTGCTCTACAAGATTCTCCTACCGCACCACGCTTATCTCAAAAGAAAGAAATCTGGACATCCGATCTCATTGGACCATTTTCAAATTGGTTTATGCACGAGACAAGACATTACGAGCTCATCCAATTCTCAGATCAAAGGTTTTTCTGACAATGATCTCATCGAAGCATCTCTTTGCCATCTCAACGGAGAAATTTATGCGTCTCTTTAGAAATAGAATCACGTTTCCGATCTTTGATGCTATGGGCAATGCTCATCGCTCTTACTTTTCTGCCAGAGTGCTCCAATGCTGGAGGACAAACCAAGATATCTCAATAGTGCAGAACACAAAGCTTTTTGAAAAATCAAAGAGTCCTCTACGGTCTCAATTTTGCCGAAAAATCAAACAAAAGAGTTTCATCCGATCATCGTCGAGAAGGTCAAATGGACGTTGTTATCGGACTTGCAAGACTTGATCAACCTCATCGGAATAGCAACCCCAGGAACAGCCCTCGCCTCTGATCATATCAAGCTCATCAAAGATGCTGCCAGAAAATCTCGATCTCCTGATGCTGATCAAGCTTGGAAATCAAGCTAAACAATTAGAGTCACTAAAACTTTTACTCAACAGATTTGTATCCCAAAAATCATTGAACTTCCAGAGGATTCAAAGATACCGATGAACTCGCTAATACCCCCAAATGGAAAGTCAGATTTTGAAAACTGCTACACCAAGCAGAAGATGGATTTATCAAAATCTATCATCGCCTCGAGATCTGCATCTGATCTTACCTCTCCTATCGACAAACAAAACTCATCAATGGTCTTTTGAGCTTATTTTGTCTTGTAGCTCACGATCCAAGAACACTACAAACAACTCCTCGCTGAGAAGCTCGGATTTGCCCTGAGACTCTCGATGCTCAATTCAAAAGATACAAAGCCTGAGACGGAAAGATCGATCCTCCTCCAACAGCAAAGACAAAGCTGAACAGTCACAATCTCAAAAGTACCAACCAGGAAAGAGATCTCATCATCCCTCAGCCTCTTTCACGAGGGAATATCCTCAAATACTTAGAGGAAATGAAAAACAGAATCCCTCTTTGATTTCGTCAATCCTCCCTTGCTGAAGCTGAGCCTGAGGAGTACACTGTCACCGTACCTCAAAGATGCCTCGATGAAGAAATGAGCTCGATGAACAGAGCCTTTGGCCGAGATGGTCACTAGATCCAATCTTGGAAACTGAAAAGACACAACTCCATCTGGCCAGAGCTACTCATGCGCCATTTCTCCAGTCTCAAACTTCAACGAGCCCATAAAGAAAATCCTTCTATCGCTCAAGAGTTCAAGCAAAGACTCCTCGAAAGCGAAAGATATAATCACCATTCAGAAAACCTGACTCCAGCGGACGAACAAAACTCCAGAGTCAGAGTCTTTATATTATTCTTTTAATCATAATTTTCATTAAGCATCTTTAAAATCTTTGTAATTTAGAGAGCTTCTCTTCATTATAAAAAGGCAAGCCAATAATTTTATAATTATCTAAATTGATCTGTAAAATTTCTGCTTGCTCACTAGTTACTTTAGCAATCTTTTGCACACATTTTCCATTCGTCGTTCTCCTCAGATTCAGATTTTTTATATTCCATTATTTATCATAGATATTTTTGATTAGATTGTTCTCCATCCATATACCATGGAAACAAAGCTTCAGTAGCCTGCAAAGCACTTCTTTTCTCCATTTAGATCAATTAATGCTTTGGGAAAATTCTTGTCTCAGTAGCAGAAAATGCTCGAAGTCTGGTCCATCATGTTATTTTGCTTGATACTCAAACATAAACTCTCCCCTCCTTCTGATCTGACTTCATATTCTTTTTACTTTTCATCTGTCATAATTTTTATCTCAGAGGCAAATCCTTCCTCGTTTCTGGAGAGCAGCTTCAAGACTGCTCATCACTATCCAAGGGGTAATGGTCTGGTGTGTTTTGAGTAGATTTAGCACCTTGCTTCTGAGTTTCAAATTTTGCTCAGCAATTTCAGATGTTATATGTTTTCTCCTCATCTGAAATGAGTTCAGTATTATTCCTGTGATCCAGCTATGAGGTTGAAATTATTCACTTCACCAGATTTGAATATCTCACCCCTCCTTTTCCAAATAACCTCCATTTGATAAATACATGTTCCATCTGGAGATGTATTCTACTCCTTGTGAGCTCCGTCAAAATCTCGACCACAAATAGGTTCCGATTCTCGTTACCGATACACTTACGGATCAGGGGTTTTTTACATAATTCTAGTATCTGTTTCAGTCCTAGGTAATGGAATCGTGCATCTGACTCGTTCACAGGATTTCCAGTCACTTCTTTTGATGGATATTACTGTGCAGAACTCTTTCCTGTGCAAAAGAAAAACAAGCAAAAAGTTTCAGAATTTGGTTTCAAAACTCACAACCACTTTTTAGACATTACAACTTTTTTCTTGAGAGTTTTTTCAATTTTGTTCCCAGTTATCAGTATATCAAAATAATTTTGTTTCTATACTATCCATTTTGGACTACAAAACAAAGCCCAAAAATTTGCAAAAAAAGATTTTCAGCTATAATAAGGTAATTTGTTATGAGACACAAAGATGACTCAAACGAACAATTTTCTCTGAAAAGCCAGTAAAAAACAATGCAGACTATCTCAGTGAACAAAGATTCAGGAGATTTTGCAGGAACAGCAAAATTGCAGCAGCTCTGTCAGCTCGTGACCTATATCCGTGAGCATCAAATATGCCTCTGATGAGATGTTTGTATCTGCTCAACTCAAACAACTCTGAGTGCTATCAAGCCAATCAAGAAAACTCAGGCTTTTGCTCCATTCAAGTCATAAAATGTTAAATCAAAGGGTGCGTTCTTTTCTGTAAAAGTATTTATGGTGAGTGTTTTTTTCTGATTATCATTGGACTTATATAACTCTTTTATACTGTTTCTGAATTCAGCGGCTGAGGAGGTACTTCTTTGGGAATCGCTCCGCTGTAGTCAAAATCCTCATGGACTTACAGGAATCGCTATGCTTATCGTCTTTTGGTGGGGATTGATCTTATTGTTGAATGTTTACAGAGCTTTTACTGTAAAGATAGACCAAAACCTGTGTATTTGGGGGGGATCCTGGTTTCTGATCTTAGATTCATGGTGCAGGAACTAGTGTTATGTCTCAGGTTAGCAAATCGAGGTGAAAGTTCCTGCAAATCGACCAACCGTCCGCCTTGTTAAAACTCAGACACAAGACAATCCAGAAGCAATGCACTGGTTACAATTGGTATTCTGATCGATCCTGTAAATGTTCTTTCAAGTCCTTACCTCCAACTATCAAGTGTGCACTGGTTGAGCTAGGAAATCAGCTTGTAACTAACCTCAACTTGATTGTGGAAATAAACGAATTATTTGTTCAACAGTCAGCTGTTTTTTCAAGGGGTTGCTTTTTGTAGTAAAGAACTGGTGATGTCGTCTTAGTCATCTCCTACCAGATAATGCTGCGTAGCTGTGATCTTTTTCTCATCAAGCAAATGATTTGCTCGAGCTTACCTTTGCCACTGCTGCTGACAAAAACTTGTCTGGAGAAAATGAATATATTGTGTGGCTCTACCGTCGGAGATTGCTTTAATGCAGATCAGATTTTAGAGATTTGGTTGGCTTCGTATCAATTGGGATGCAAATGATTTTGAACCAATGTCAGATGAGAGCTCATTTATTGCAATTAGAAAGCTGGAGGTCTAATATCAAGCTCTTCCTGATTACAATCAAATATCATCTTTTCATTTACTCGGGTTTGAGTCTCTGCCTGTTTGTAAGATCGATTTTGCAAACAAAGGTCAATACTATCGATGCAAGCTTATTTCGGTGGAGGGAAATATATCCAAGATATGCTTATATCATTTCAGATGCTTCTTGATTCGTTAGCTCTCGCTGACAGACAAGGAGTGAAGTAGGAATGGTTTCTTATACCTTTGATGGACAAGGTTTATCAAGTGCAGATGTGAATTTTTCACTGGTGAAAATGATCATGTATGTGGAGAACTGAGTCAATGACAAATTCTTTCTTTTAGTGGATTGCGATGTATTTCACAATCTCTGAGACAGCCTCAATTTTCGAGAGAGAAAAGCAGTTTCTGATTCCAAACCATCGTTTCTTGAGATCTGCTAAACTGAGTCAAATTAACTCAATCAGCCTTCTGCCCAATATGAACACAAGTTGTCTTGACGATAGGTATCGTTGAGACCCCGCTGGTGTATACCTCTTGATATCAGAGATACTAAGCACATACCCTCAAAATCCTCGTACAAGATTGCGTCAGTGGTCTCAGCTATGAGAATCCTCATCACAATTGACTCGATGATGTACTTGAGATCTCAAAGTCGTGGAGAAAAAGCTGATTTTTCCTCTGTAGTAACATTGATGCTTCTGCCACAAACTCAACGATCCTAAAGATTCTGTTGCTTATTTTACTGGGTTTTGAGTGGTGGGCTTAATCTTCAACCTCTGTCATAAAGCGTCCTACCTCTACAACAATCAAAAAACACTGAATATTTACCAAAGTTACTTCATCACTACAAAAAAGGACGTAGCGTAACTATTCTCTCAGTGAAAACATCGTCGTTAACAAGCCCTCATCAAGTTAAAACATTGTCCTCACCTTCTCATTCTACAGAAGCAGGGTTGAGATCAGGTAAATTTTGCTCTGATTTCAATGGATTACCAAAAGATTTTTCGATCCTTTGATGATGGTATGAGGAACTCTTGTGATGGTAGAGATGGGTGAATGACAAAAGTCTTTGAATAAGCAGGTAGCTACAATGTCAAAGTCAGAATGAATTTGACGATCAACAACAAGTAGAACAGAGCTATCTTTCAAAGTGAGAAACTAAAATATCAAAGAAAAATCTGACCTTGGGGTCATTCTCATCCAAAGTCTGATTTTTTATAATTAGTAAGTATTTTTTTTATCCACAACTTAATCAATCAATTGGCTTTTTACAATCCATCTTCCCTTTACTCCATCCAATGCGGAGTGCAAGTAACATGAGAGATCTCAGACTTATAACTATCACTTCAGGGACTTTGGAAACCTCCGTTATGGTTTCCATCCTTAAGATTCTAGTTACACGATATTTGGAGAAAGCTAGATTCATGATGTTTGTTTTTCCTGAGAGATTCAAACACTCTGTTCACCAAAGACAGTTCAATAATCTTTTGAAAATGAGCCTTTATACCTTCCATGATCATGCGCAGTCAAAGAACCATGCCCAAACTATTACCTTATTTCCTATCTGTCCATAATCATTAGTGCTTGCGTCCCAGGATATTTCCAATGCGCCATTTCTCAGATGTTTGTGAGGTCAATATTTTCTCAGTTCAAGAGAGCATTTTCATCTTTTAGAGACCAGAAAGGTTGTGCAGTGATCGGCATTGCTAAACCATTGCTTGGCAACTACAAGATGAGATATCACGTATCTATCTTTGTTCTGGCATACTCGTCAAACCCACGTCTTTAAATCCCCTCACTCGCTAGTTTCCTGCAAGTCTCAGTCACCCTGCGAGTTTGCAACTAGTCACTATGTGCATTTTCTTGACTCAGACTCTACCCAGCATAGGAGTTCCTGACTGAGGGAAGTGGAAAGCTTTCTAAGTTTCTAACCTCTTCCACGATAAGAACTTTGCGACTTGTTCATCAATCTTTTTGATCCTCTGGAGTACGATAAGAGATCGGATCCACACGCTCCCACAGGCTGTGTAGAGGAGTTGGTGGTACAGGAGTTTGGATCCTGAGGCTTTGATTCTCAATAGGTTTTATCCTCTGGGTCTTTTCGAGGAGATAGGTTGAACTGGTTTTTCATTCTTAGAAGGAATCTTATTTGATTCTGGTGTTACTGATGGAGTCTCTGGTGTTACCGGTGGAATTGGATCATGAGGGCGGCTCGGTTTATTCACTACATAGTAATATTCGCATGCACAGATTTCACAGGATCTGTTTGCTGTGTCTAGCTCCCACATGTTGCAATATATTCTCTGCTTGGGTTCTATCAAAAACGATATTCCAAAAGGCTTATTTTTCTGACTCTTTTGATCAGTTTTCCGTTTTTATCTTTAAGTTCTACCTTGTAGCGAGATCACATTGCTTTGTTATATTGTTAAAAGTACAACTAAACATTACTGTAGTCGTTCCTTTACTTCTCTTGCACTTGGAACGATATTTGCTAACTTGATTTGTTACGATAATTTCTCTTCAGCGTATTATCAGCCCATACACACCATGAAGTCCATCATGTCATGCAGCATAGACTTTACTAACTTCTGAATTTCTACCAAGAGTAATATCTTTTTCTGTTTTTGTCACACTATCTGGAGCAGAGTAATAAATAAATCACTTTATATCTCTCTCATCTTTAAGATCATGGCTTGACAAATAGTTTCAGTCCATCCAAGTAGTCAGTATTAACGGAGAGGTTTCATCAATAACAGAGATTAGACCAGTCCTTCTTTTCAAAAGACTACTCTAATTCTCTCTGGATTGATCTGCTGGAGTTCTATCTGCTAAGAGGTTTCTTATCCTTTATAGCAATAGTCAAGGGTCTCATCTTATCTCCTTTTAATTTTTGCTCTCCTCCATCAAGATGATAGTATGCCCGTCTGCTACTGAATAGATGTGGGGTCGCATGTTGATCATCTCAGTTCTGATTCTTATCAAAAGTACAAAGTGAGGCTAGAAATCTTTAGTTTGAAGATACGAAATTAGTACCAGTGCCCTTTCTGTTATAATATCATCACGAGTAGGACTCAACTTTCGAAAATACTTCCTGTCATATCATCATTATAAACTCGCAACCTGGCATGAAGTTATAGGTTGGGAAATTAGGTAGAAGCATCCGCGTTTTCATAGGGATGATTCTCAGGTTCCTTCTGTGCATCTATATATCCATAGCATAGTATATATTCCCCGGTCTGAGTGAGTGAGCACCATAGGGATACGACCTGAAGTTCCACCAGGGACATATTGATTTACCTTTTGATTTCTTGCCATACCTTGCATAAAAGAGTTTAGCCTACTCAAGACTAATAGCCATCATCTTGCAAGAGATCCGCTTACTCCCATCTTTTTGTATGAGACTGTCATAGCTTCTTTCATTTGGCAGACAAGTCAGACAAAGGGTTTTATTGAGCTAATCGTTTTTCATAAAGAAATTAAAAGTCCTTTTTGAAAATCTCCTACATTAATATCCACAGGACGATCTGGGAGATATACTGGATTAGTTAATCACACTTTTCCATATAATCTTTCTGTTCAATTTAGCGTAAATTGTTGCTTTTTCTTTTCAAGTTCTCCAGCTGCAATACCTCCATGTTTTTCATATATTTTCGATTGTCTTGTTCAAACAGAACATCGACAACATTCCCCATGCTGGATTGTAGAAGTCTCACTGACATCTCAGATCATTTCCCGTATAACCCAAGACTTTATTGGTATCATATTTATCCGTTGCTGTATAAGAACATAATGCCAGTTGTACTGTCCAGTCAATACTAGTCCATCATTAGCTGTATAGGCGACGATCCTTTGATCCTGCAAAATATTCCCTTTTGATCTGAGATTGCAAACTTTTGCAGAGTGGATAGCCGTAGATCCTCGTCCACTTCGCATCATCATCTCTACATTAGGATCATTTTGGAAACTGTGATTATTAAGCTTGATATTTACGAGTATCGTTTCTCTGCTGATTTACTCTACATAGAGTACAGTTCCACTGAGCACACTTCTTTCCATATCACGACGACTGCATTGATATAAAAGACTTCACTATCTCGATACAGCTATCTAGAAACTGCTTATCATCTAGCTCTTTTCTCTTGCCTTGTCTCATCTACATCTAAATAGCGATAATGTCACTTGGTATCAATCCTAAAAACCCTTTACCAATGTTATTAGAGTCTACTTTGGATTTTCATATACTTCAAATTTAGCCATGTAAAGATGATTTATTATTAGTTTTGGGTCAGAAAATCATCCTTCCTGGATCAATAAGCGTCAAATCATTTGGATTCACATCTTTTTGGAACCTCATTTTTAATTCCTCGCAAAACACTGAGTCATGCGGACTTGCAATCATCATCCCCATCAACATTAGAAATCACTTTGCTTCAATCAGATTTTCATCTGTTATGATGAAAATAAAAGATTTAAAAATCTGAACAGGATAATACAGATTCCATTGTCAAGTCATTTTTACAGTTTCAAAAGCTAGCATCTCTCATACACACCTCAAAGCCCAAAGCTTTAAAGTGTCTCTCCTTATTTTACGAAAATATCTCATTTTTCCCTTGTTCGTCCACCACCTGCTCGATAAAGGTGATGATCCTCATTCAGAGGATCAACTACCAAAAGAAATCAGTGATAATCTAAAAAGGGCTGACATTATGGGAAAATAAAGTATTAAAAACTCACCTAAATACATAAAATAATATGAATAAAACAACGATCGCTATCCTAACGATCCTGGTCTTTGGATTGATAGGTCTTGCAATGTGGGCATCCCCAAGTATGGGGTCTGGCAAGCTGAACTAGACGGTAAAGCAGAGTTTGTAAAAGCAGAGCACCGCAAGATCCAAGATCGAAGAAGCAAAGCAAGCCATGAGGCTGAAAAGCTCAATGCCCAGCTGAAATCGAACGAGCAAAAGGTGCTGCTGAAGCTATCCGCATCCGAGCAGTTGCAATCAGCCCAACCTACATCCAGTACCTCTGGTACGGACAACAGAATCTGAATGACAAAACAGTCATTTTACATTCCTACTGAAACAAACCCTACCTGTTTTGGAAGCTGGAAGAGCAGCAGAAAACAATAGGAAAGCAATCAAAAACAAAAAGAGTCCCCAAGTCACTCCTAGGGACTTAAACATATATATAAAAAGCACGCAGATTATAAATCTAACGTGCTTTTATTTTATTGAACAACAAGATCTCCTTTTTCCTTGATGCGTCCGCTGCACCTGTCGATAAGGTGATGAGTCCTCATTCAGAGGATCGATCTACCAAAAGAAATCATGTTTCTATAGAAGTCTTGTAATGAATAGACCTTTGCATAGTTTGAGCAACCACGATCTCCTCCACATAATCCTTTTTAATACGCCCATAATAAGATTTTTGAGCTTTCTCACTCATTTGGCTTTTAAAGAATCTCAAGTTTTTGCATCAGATCTCTATAATTAAACAATAAATTGAGCTATTTTATACGTCTTTTCCCTTTTTCTGATCAAAAGCACTCCATTTCTCATCTTGAGCTGTAAATTCAGCAGAAATATCACTCACCTTCTCTTCATTTACATAAATCGCCCCCTGAGAAATAAGTTTTTAAGCTTACCATTGGATTCTGAGATACCATCTACGAGCTCCAAAACTCTGATTTCTTTTTCAGTTGATTTCACAGATCAAGTTTCTCTTAGCTAGAGCATTGATTTCCTCTCTAGGAAAAAGTATGATCATCTGCATCTTGTCTTCATACCAAAAGAAAATCAGTGATCTTTTTCTGCCTGCTCTGCCGCTTGTTTTCCAAAAAGTTTGAACCATAGTTGGCAGCTGTCTTTGGACCTATATCTAGATTCAGGTTTTTCATGGTGTTTAATACAATTTCTTTCAATTTCTGAGATTCCAACAAGTAAATGCTCTCAAAAACTTCTCCATCCGCATCTGCACTATTAGAAAAATATTGATATACAAAATATGGACTATTCTTATTCGATTATCTAAATTGCATTCCTTCAGATTTACCAAATCCTCGCATCCATCATCAAAGAATCATCATCACATAACTTTTCAGCCTTCCTTCTGTTTTTTGGAGAATTTCAGTTCCTGTTACCATATTTCCCCCGATGATCTGACCCTCAAATCTGAAGCTTTACTCCTTCATTTTTCGTACAAATGACAAAATCATTTCCTGCAAGAGCATATAACTAAACTCTGTATAACTAATTCCAGACTCAGTATTTTCCAGTCTTTTTCTTTACTGATTCTTTACTAAGCATGGTATTGACGTAATGTACTTTGCCAACTGTCCTATACCCTCAAATACAGACAAATCCTTATAAAAAGTCATAATTATGTAACAAACCCTTAAATTGAAAATCTCTTCCTGTGAGTTGTTTCAATTTTCCAAAATCTGACCTACTTGGGAGGTAATCGCCTCTTGATTGTGTCTAAGCTGATCTAGACCAAGGAAAAGCTCTCGCCTCAGATTTTCCTGTCGGATGCGACTCATCCCTGTTGCTCCTCCGATCAACATCACAAAAGTATTTTCCCTTTTCATAAATTTACCGCTGCCATAAAGGTCAAAATGCCCAAGATGAAGCGAATCTGCTGTAGGATCATATCACAATAAAACTTTTTCTCCTCCTGATCCTATAAATCATGCTTATTTGTAGCTTGATAGATCAATCCACGAGCCTCAATTCTTCTCAAATGCATCTTATTTTTCGACAAAAATAAAATAAGTCTGATTTACTATCGTTTTTCCTCTCAATTGCAAAGACCTCCTAATTCTCACTCCTCAAATTTGACAAAAATTCAAAAATCACTAAAATTAGCTACAGAAACTTTTATATCCTTCTTGTATCGTGAAAATGAGCCCAGAATTTTCCAAACTCCTACGACACCACACCACAAGGAAAGAAACCGTGGATACGCACCAAAAGTAAAGACCACCCCAGAAACAACAGATACAAAAGAGGAAGATAGGGATAAAAACTCCTGTATAGTTTTAAAAACAAAAATTCCGGGATTAGAATCACTATTTTTCCATCCAAAAGCAATGAACTTTGTCAACTCAAAACCCTCAGAAGCACAAAATCTTTTGCGAGCGCTGATGATTTTGCAAAAATTTTATGGATGACAAAGGAATCAATCAAGAAAAACTCTTTGATACTCAAAACTCCTGTATCCAGAACTTATAAATACCGAATAGCAGTCCTAAGGATATTCCAACAGGAATACATTATCGAAACCATCAAAAACTTTCAAAATCTCAAACTCAACCAATTTTGATAGATCAACGTAACTTCACTTGAATTGCTTGAATTCAAGTCATCCTTAAGATGAAAAAGCTTTTGGAACATTCAAGAACCGTCCTCAACGAAAAGAGAATCAATGAAAAAATTCATAACTTGCTTTCCCAAACTCACTTGAAAAAGATGCTGAAAAACTTACCGAATCGACCTACTCAAATCAATGCAAAAGAATCAGTTGGAAATCTGACTTTTAGCTTGTATCGATGATTATTGAAATTCACAGTTCCTAAAGGGGTCAAACTATTGATCAAATCTATAAAAGCACGAGAACAATATTCAATAGATCAACTTTCTAACAATTCCCCAAAACGATTCCATGCTCAATCCTCTCCTCCTCGTCAAAACAGCAAGGAATCAAACTTGACTCTTTTTAATCAAATCACAGATTTTGCTGATGAAAATGGCATCAGAAAAAGTCAACGACAAAACAAATCTCAAATCAAAGAAAACCAACGGTTTCCTCAACCGTCAGGAACTCATCATCTCTGCTCTCAAAAGGATCTATTTCTCACAAAAACCAACAAAAATTCTCCAAGTTATTGGTCAAGTCTCACTACAACAACAAATCCATCAAAAGTCAGATGGGAATCCGGATGAAAACAAACAAATGCACCATTGCAAAACAATTCTCGAAGATTTTAAGAATAATCAAAAAATTTATTGAACAATGGAATCATTAAACTCAACAGATCCTTAAAACCAAACAAAAATACAATACAAGCATCATCGAAAGAAGCCTGAAAGATCGTATGCAAGCTTCTGTCTTTGATACACACACACCATAGTTTATTCCAGCACCCCCAAAACCCACTTCTCAAAATGTAAACAACTCAGTATACTAATTCTGCATATAAACAATCTCAACAAGAGCTACAAGCCACTGCTGAGCTCACAAAAGACTCATTTAAACACATTGATGATAGTACACTGATTGACAACTGATTCCCGAAGATGAACTCATCAAATCTGCTTGAGCATTCGTCGATAGGCTCATCAAACAAAGATGCAATCAAAATTGAAGATAAACAAGGAGGAACTGAAACAGAAAACAATTCTGGAAAGCGAAAACTCAAAAATTATTTATCCTTTTCCCACCAAAGAATCGAGCTATAAAAGCAGTTCTCAGCTGAAAATATCAACAAAAGAACTCGAAATACTCAATAAGAACAGAAAATCTCCTGAAAAAGCACAACTTTTCAATTCCCAAAAGGACTCTGATGAGCACTCAAAACCTCAGCCAAAGAGCCGTTGTCCGTGCAGGTGCGGATTTTCTCGAAATATGGGAGTTCAACTAGAATGAACACAAAAAGCTTATCACTGTCAGTGAAGACATACATTATTACAGAATTTACTTCTACTGATGGTATCATATTACTATAGACCAGACACTTGAAATATCTCCACCCCAAAACCTCTCAACCATCGACCATAAAACCAAAAAGCTAAAAATCTGACTTCAAGAGAGCTATACAATCCTCCACCACCATTCCACCTATGCACAGCTCACAGATCAAACTCAAAATCTATCCCTTTCTCAATACTCAAAAAGCTCAGAATCCTCAGCAGATCTTGTAAATCTCATCAAAAAGGGATGGATCAAAATATCTCGCTCTCTGTCTGAGACCTCCAAACCATCCCAGTAAAAGGAGTGTTCAAAAAGAAACCACAAAGAAACTCAAATTGCCGAGATCTTCAATCAATCTTTGAAATCAATATCTGAACAATATCACCGAAACCCTAAACCCAGAACTTTACAAACACCTAACTCTCCTCCAAATACCATTTCCAATCCAAACCTACCAGTAGAGAACTCTCCCTCCCGAGCTCACACAAATACCCTCAGTCAACGACAAAAACTCCCTCCTCCCAGCCCCAATGCTGAAATTTCAAGAATTTACGCATATGAATCAGCTGCTTTAGATACTCCGCAAAGACACTGCTTGTCCCCTCCTGAGCAATCAAGACAGACTCAATAAATCACATGATCAAACCTCAGAAAAACCACAATCAAAATCAGAAATAGCACAACAAAAACTGAATTCCTGACTTTTCAATCTTGTTCAAATTTTTAGAAAAACCTATCGAATGAAAATAGATCAGAATTTAACTGCATATCCACTTCGACTTACAAAACTCGAGTCCCATAATCAACAACTGCTCAGGTCCAATCTCCTCAAAATGGATGCAAAAACCTAATTGAAAATATAGCACACCTATCGTCCAAAAATAGAATCTCAAAGCAGAGGCTAGGGATCTCACTTGATGCTCATAACGCACTTCAAAGCTTAACCCCACTCCATAGCTTTTAACATCACCAAAACGCAACTCACATCTTGTATGGAAATATTCAGCGCTGAAAAATTAAAGTACTTCCTTATCTCCCGGAGAAGGCCGTCCCTCATGATCCTCAATACCCCAAGAGCGGCGAGCCCTATGGAATCCTCTGCACCAGTCAAAATCTCATTGTCCGCAATAATGACAGGAATGTATGTGCCGATGTTTCACTTTCAGATGAGATCGACCAGGGACGATCGTGCATCTGGGAACTCATCTCTGAATATCCTATTATGGGAAAGGAGATAATGTACTGGTCTCTTTGTGACATAGTCCACTCTCTCCAAGGCAGGTTAGAGAAAACTCCTCCTGAGACTCTCTCAGAAGGAAAATCAATGCTATCATCGAGTGCCACAAAACAACAAAACTCTCCGATTTGCTTTTGGCCTGTTATGCAACAACAGTTTTCTGGTTCAGATCACTCGAACTTGCCTGCACTACTAAGGCAACTGCATATACCTGAGATATGTACCGCTTTCGGCATTGTAGAAAATGCAATACAGTGTCGGGTGGGGTTTCTGGAAAGCGGAAACTACGATCGATCATTGTACCACTCTTGGCATCCTCCAGCATTACTATCCCACTTTTCAAATCATCATCGCTTCGCCACAACTGGAGAATGCGTGCAGTCCTTATGAAAGTCCAGAACTTTATCAAAAACAGAAATCATAAAAGCTGGATCGTCAGGCATGATTTGCTGTCTTGCTCAGAAATGGAAACCTCAGCACTCTTTACACCAGCATGATAGAATCATAAAGGTCTCTGCCATGTAGGAATGGAACCTTGCACCATGCAGAATGATCTCCTCATTGTGGCACTACGCCATGGGGTCAATCACTGTCTCAATTTGATATTCCAGTATGACCAGCAGCAAACGTAAAAGTGCTGCCAATCAGACAGATGCTCGGGAGGATAGCCCAACCGCCAAAATATCGGAGAATAGCTCGATAATTTAAAGCCAAGAAGTCAAATTTCTTGCAAAGCAGAACAACCTATCAGGCAGAATCGGTGCTGTTTTACAAGTGAGAAAGTGCTAGAGTCTTGCAGCAACATCTCTACTCGCCTCCTCCCGACCTGGCCCAAGGAAAACATTAGGACTCGCAGCTCATCTGGTCCTTCTCTTGGCCTTTCTAGAAGAGTACGACCAAGCACTAGAAAGGTCAGATTTCAGCCTAACTGGTGCAGCTCAGACATGCAAGAACTCATCACTGCTGCGGAATGATCAGCAATCAGTCTGAAAGACAGCCTCCAGTCACGCTCCCAATACTCTAGAAATCACTGCGAGGAAATCATCGGGGACGATCGCTGAGTATTGATGAAGCCATCTCATAGCATTTAGCATACGAACGCTCCAGTTGCACCATGAGGTTTATCTGCGAGATATATCTCACACCTCTTCTGCAGTTAAGAAGTGAGATGTCAACCTATGCGCTATGCTCAATCTGTACTTAAAATGCACTTGCACTTACGAGGGTTTTTGGCTCAAAGGAGACTGTCGCATCATGGAATAGAAACGAAATCCTCCCTATGATACCATATATATCTGACGAGCTTTTCCGTTTCGTCATACTTTTTCGTTAATTTTTCTAGTTCAAATCACTACACTCAAAATCAGTTTTGAATACCAATAATTTCTCAATCATATTGCAATATCTTACTGCACATGTTCCTAATGGCTTGGGAGCTCCGCTTCGGCACAGTTTCAGAATATAGCCCTGCTCAGCAGCTCATTTTCGATCAAATAAACTCAGATTATCCCACTCGCAATTACCAACAATTTGGATATACTCATATTCACACTCCAGCCGTAGAAAAACACACTACCCTATCACCAAAAACGGGAGAAGAAACCTGAAACACAATCTTTGGACTCTACCCGGTGTGCAGGCCAATGGAGCATCTGACCTCAAGAGTTATGGTTTACACTTTGGTTGATGACCGTACCATTTGCACAGAATATACACTCGATCGAGCACGCATTAACACTTCCCATTCAAGCATACAGATCCAACCTGAGCTGGAGAGGAAAGAGCACAAGGAAGATTTAGAGGTTTTTCAATGCGATATCGATGTTAGTTTGGAGGAGGAAAAGGACTACCTCTACTATGATGCAATCACATTTGCGCACACACACACTAGGCCCAGACGCTCACCAGCATTATCGGTCCACAAACCCTAATGGCTTAATACATAACCTTCCACATCAACAATATCGGCAAAATGCTTTCCTCGCAGAAATTAGTGAAGAAAGTCCAGAGCAAGCTCAAGCTATTTCAAACCTGTATTGATAAATTTGATAAAATCAGGCTGAGAAGTTTAGACTCACTTATCGAAGAACCTCAATACTGCGGAGAAAGCAAAGACAAAAGTCAGCTTTTGCTCTCTTTTTGTATTGCTCCAAACCTCGAAAAACTAGAAACGAACTACTTAGTTCTGGTGAAAACTTTTCAGCAAAGGGAGTTAACTGAACTTGAGCAGGTACTTTCTCATCCCTTGAGAACAGATGAAATCAGCACTCAGTCTCTCCATTTTCAACACAGCTTCAACAGCGCAGTGAAGATTATCAGAAGCTGTAGATTACTATACCAGGAACTATTTTTGAAGCAACTTTTGATCAGTATGCCATCCTTGGATCCATCTGTGGTGGAGGAAGATATCTCCAACCTTACCTGATATATCGACGCTATAAAAGACAAGATTACTGCGGGTATGAGGAAGTACTCCGGGATCAGTAGAATTTATCGTGGGAATACTGACCGAAACCGAGTCTCAAACGGCAAACTAACTTGCGGATTACCCTGATCCGTGCTAGAAAATGGTTTTCCAAACCCTGACTCTCTCTATATCCTAAACTCAAAGTCACAAGACAGACCCCCGAATACTATCCTACTTTCGATAGAAAGCACGACAATTTGCCTATACTGCGGATAAAAAGGAATCCCTTTTTGTCATTTATCTCTTTTGCGGAGGACGCAGGAATCTATAAAATAAAAGATATGAAGACAGGAGGAAGAGACAATACACCAAGCTATAATATCTCTCTCTCTATAATACACGATCAACATGACTGAAATCCAGACCAGGACTCTATCAGCTACAGAAACACTGCGAGGGTAATCGGCAGCAAAGCACAGAGTGAAACAGGAGGAAAGAGCTCGTAATCTATACTGTGAAGAATCAAAGCTCTGGTGAGACAATACTTCGTGCAAGACCTCTTACTCTTTTCATTTGAAAACTATCGAAAAGACGGCATTGAGATCTACGCTTTCGCTTAATAGAAGGATAAATATTATATTTTATCAGATCTTAAATTTTATGGAAAATGAAATCTGAAAAGAGTCCCTATCTTTTAGAGACATCATGCTCTTTTCATGCAAAGCTCATCCAACGATCGATCCACTATTCTTGAGACAAAAACTCACTTTTGAGAAAAATATGCAAAAAGAGTGTTTTCGAAAACCAAAGATTATCAATCCTTTCTCAATCAGACTCCTCCACAGCTTTTTGAGGAAAATCTCGTACACGGCTTTCTAATAGAGCAAAATCAATGAGTCTAGAAAAATCACTCGTTGAAAACTGAGTACCTTCCCCTAATTATTAACCGAGCTACTTACGATGGTTTTTCATCCAAATATTTAGCAAAATATCCAGATATTATCTACAAAAAGTAAAAATCTGGATCAAAATCTTGCTATACCTATACTGTTAGATTTGCGAGTCTGAGTCTTCACATGTAATTTTTCTCGATAAAGAATTTAATCCTGAAATGCTCAATCTCGTTGCATGAATACAAAGTTCAGAATACTATGTTCAAATGATGCAAGCACGATACTTTGCTACAGCACTCTGCCAAACAACCCATTCACCAGATTAAACCTCATCAAAAGTCAGACTTTATCCCTTTTTGTCCAAAATAAGACTATTCAAAAAGCCAGAGAAAGCCTTAGAATCTCCGTTCAACTAAAAACGAACTCCTCAAATATAAAAATTTACCTCTCAAAATAACAATGCAAACCTACCAAGACCAGTATCGATCAAAATCTCCAAGCTCAAAACTGCCCTTTCTGCTCTCCAAGCTGAGATCATCATTGACAAAAATGAGCATTTCCACGTCCTTTTAGCTCAGTGCTCCTTACACTCCTGATCATCTGCTGATCGTTCCAATCAGACACTTGATTTACTATGCACGGGTTATCCAGTGACGAACTTGCCTCAGCAATGCTTTCTCATAAATAAACGAATGGATATCTTGCATCAAAACCTATCACTGACATCAATCTTCTCCTCAAGAGACGGTAAAGTCAACGGCAACATCGGAAAAGTGGATCACTACACTTTACAGCTCCATTCCATCCATCGCCATCTGAGGACAAATTTCCAAGATGAGACATCGCTGCTACTTTTTCCGATACTCAATACGCTAAAACTTATCAAAGATTTCAGACACCAGTTCTTAAACAATAGAAAAGATAAAAACATGAAATCATCACGACCACTCTTATTGAACAATTCCCTACTTGATCAATAAAAACTGAGTTGCTGAGTTCCTCCTCATTTTATCAAAAGAAGGTTTCCGAGGATTCCCAAAAGGACACTTAGAAACTGAAACTCCTGAACAAGCAGCACTGAGGGAATTAAGAGAGACCTGAATCACCGACTGCACTATCCTTAATGAAATTCCTCCGCTAACGATCTTTTACAAATTCTACGACCACCAGCATCATCTTATCCATAAGTATGCTGGTTTCACCTAACAAATCTCTGACCGGCGAGTAAAATCTCAGCTTTCCATTGACAATTTTGAAGTCACTGAAAGCTGAGACGATGTAGTTATGATCAGGCTCTTGAGCTACTCACTTCCCATCAAAAATTCAAAAGACATCCTCCAAAGCTACTGTTGAACTCCTAAATCTCTATATCGTCTTCCACGTTATTTACTCGTAAAAATATCACTTCGCGTTGTTTACTTCGTAAAAATCTGACTTCTTTGAGCAAACACCATCAGAAATCAGATTTTCTTTTATTCTAATTTAATTATTCTTGATTCATCAAAGCCTCAATCTGAGCAAAAATTTCATCAATACTCTGCATACCATCAATCTTAATCAAAAAGTCAGAGAGATCTACATATTCAAGAGCTGGGATAGTCTCCTTTTTGTATTCAGCAATTCTCATCTCAACAGCGGCTGGATCTGCATCATCTTTACGAACAAAAAGCTCGCCTCCACATTCTTTACACTTCTCCACATCTCCATCCAGAGTAATATTGTGAATTTCTCCACATCCTTGCACATTTTACGAGTAGAGAGTCTTCTTTTTACCTCATCTTCTGGGATTTCAAGCTGAATGACCAAGGCTTTCTTCCCTTCTCAAGCAAAGCCTCCAAGATTCCCTTAGTTTGTCCCATTCTTCTTAGGTTTCCATCTCCCAAAAGCACCTTGTCTTCAAGTGTCTCCAAAAACCTAAAAGTCCAATGATAATCTCATCTTTCACGAGTTTCCCACTATTTACAATATCTTTGAGATAAGCACCAATAGCATTATCATTACTCATCAATGCTCTCAAAAATATTTCCAGTCTCAAAAGTACTGCATCTTATCTCCATACTTTTTCAAAAGCTTCTAAAGCATGTTTCCCTTTCCACAACCTTGGATTCCAGCAAAAATTACATCTCTCATAATTGTAATCAGATAAAAAGTCTGACATTCATCATCGTTTTTATCTTATCAAAAAGTAATCATAAAAGCAAGATCAGATTTTTCTATCTTTTTATATTAGCATAAGCTGAATCCAAAGCACTTTCAAAAAGTCCTTCCCTCATGAGAAAAGATTTCACTTCCTGCTCTCTCTGAGAATAATTCACAGAACCTTTTTCTAAATGTTGACTCAACTCAGGATCAGAAGAAATACTTGTTGCCATATTTTGTGAAAATTATCTAGTATTTTTGTTTTTCTTCAAGATTCTTTACGACGACGCTCTAAATCTGGGCTATTTCCTAGTTTCTCTTGTACATTCTTAAGTGTAGATTGAAAAAGGATTTTTCTTTATTAAAAGAGTCACGACCAGTATTCTTAAAACCTTCTGTCTTGGAATCAATTGGTTCCTTTTGCCTTTTCTCTTCTTGCCTCTGGCGTATCCAACAGTCTTATCTTTATCTTCTGTAGCTTTCAATTTTTCAGAAGTTTCCATAGGATGAAAACCATCTCTACTGACATTCACATAATTCTCTTAAAATAAGAAATAAAATATATTAATTCTGAACTACCATTTTAAAAGTTCCAGCCTCAGACATCCAGCTGATAAAGCAAAGTCCTCATGCCCAATATGAAGCAAAATAATGATTATCTCCCTCAGGAAGTTGATAGTGATTATTTTCCCCATCAAAAGCTTCAGCCTCTAGCACCAGCAAAAATTGTCCTTCTCTGCGAATCTCGCCAAAAATTTACCGGAACAATACAGTCTCCATTTTGGAGTTACTATTTGGGATCACATCCACCCCGATTCCTTCAAATCCAAAATCTTTTCCTTCCCTTTTCCCAGATTCAAAAGAAAAGAAAAATCTGGATTTTGAATATCATTCGTCATTTTCTTGAGGATTAAAGATGATCTCTCAGAAGGAGTCAGCTTTTTCTTCTTTTGTAAGTTTTGATTCAAAATTGATCAAACCTTCAAGCCCAGTCCAGCTCCTCCATCCTGAATCAGATTCAAAATACTCTGATCCAAAGCACTTATAGGGTTTTTATTCCCCAAAACTTCTGCTGTCATATTCTACTCAGTATTAGGGAAATAAAAATTACAAATCATCAAAATACAGCTTCTAGATCGACCAATTTCCCTCTTGACGAGCCTCTTTTCATCCGCTTGCCTCATTTCCTCAATTTTTCTCAAGCCTTTCCTTAAAGTGAAATTTTTGAATTTCTGTATATGTTTTATTGAATATTTTCTCTAAAAATCTGATACAATTTTTCAAAAGCATCAGGTGAAAGCTGATCATTTTTCAATCAAAGGCACAGCCCTCGCCCCATCTTCCAATCAGGCAAAAACACAATCGCCCTGTAACATAAATTCTTTTTAGTCATCCCTACTCTACATTGAAATAAAAACTTTTACTTTAAGTATACTCACAAAATAAAAAAGTCAAAAAGTATCAAATGCTAAAAAGTGATGGTTTTCATCACTGAATTTGTTCTCGATTTTAAAAACAAAATAAGTATATTTAAATATGCATGATTTATATTTATTTTTATATGAAAATGTCAGAAAAACTTTTCCCTTTGTTAAGGGCTATACCTGGAATTTATTCAAAAGATGAAATTTTTCTTTGTTTTCTCTGTATTCAAAAGACAAGCTCAACTGATTTTTAAAAATCTTTTATAGAATTTTTGATTATATTTGCTCCCACAACAAATAGTTGTTTAAAATTGATTTTGAGTTTCAGAATTTGAGCTAATGATTCAATTTGATAGAAACTCCTATATTTCTTTATATTCTGTGTTGTGTTGAAAGAATTTTTAAGCAATTTAGTCCTCATTTTCGTGCTATTACTTCTTGAAAGACACAAGAGTTAAAAACTTCCAAATAAAGTTAATATTAGCTCAGCAAAAATTTAAGTTTTATCACTCTAGCATTCCTCAGACTTTTGGAATAACTTTTGTTGGTACTAAATATATAATGGCTGATTTGGAAAGAGCTTTTCTTGATTTGTTATATTTAAGCAGATTAGGGGAAAATGGGTTAAATAAAGAAATGTATCTTTCAGAATTAGATGAAGATAAAATTAAACATTATTTGAGGTTTTTACCCAAAAGTTTGTTGAGAGTTTTTATTTGAAAGTAAAAGAATATGCTATTACACAACCAAGAAGTTTTCAATAAAAGGAAAGAATTTTTAATCAAATTGCTGATTGATATAAGCTCATTTGAGCTATCTAATCAATTATTTTTAAAATGAGGAACTTGTTTAATGATTTTTATTGATTAAATAGGTTCTCAGAAGATTTAGATTTTTCTACCCTTTTCTTCGTTGTGGAAACGAGGAATAGCTCTTTGCTTATCAAGCTCTTCGTTGTGAAATGAGGAGCTTTTTCAAAGGAATAATATAATTTATCAAAAATCAAAAATCTGATTTTTACCTTGTAAATCCTCCTAAATTTCCCATACCTCGAGCAATATTTATCATTCCTTTTCTCAGTTATGAAAGCCTTGATCAAAACTTATCGCTTATGACAAAGCTCTATCCTGCGATTCAGTCTTCAGCATTTTACCATATTTTCAAAAAGCACAAGCAAATTTTGCTGCATATCTTCATGAGAATCCAGCCAAAAACTTTTTATCATCAGAATTACAGGAACCAATGGAAAAACTACAACTGTAAATCTCTTGCATAAAATTCTCAATGACAATCTCACTCCTACCGTTGCTGTTAGTACCGCATGTCTTCGAATCGGCAGTCAGAAATTTGCCAATCTCAAAAATGACATCTCTTGATGCTTCTGATCTTCAAGAACTCCTCTCCACTGCAGCAAAACGGATGTAAAGTAGCAATTCTCGAAGCTAGTTCTCAAGGACTCGATCAGCACCGCTTTGAAGGAATCGAATTTGATGCTGCTGTTCTTATCAATATCCACGATCGCCTCGATTATCACGGCACTATGGAAAACTATGCTGCATCAAAAAGCTCCTCTTCCAAAATGTCCTCAACAATAAAAACAAACAAAATTCTGAATTTTTCCCCACGGATGATGCCTATGGTCGCAAGTGGTTTGAAGAAATGCCTTTTTGACAAAAAGATCAATTTCTCACTTCAATCTTCTTCTATCCTCAAAGCAACACAAATCATTGAACATATTGATCACCTGAATTTACCTTTTTCTTACCTTGGAAAAGCTCTACCGTTCCAAGACACATCTGCTCTGATCCTACAATATCAGCAATATTCTAGCAGCGATGTCCGTTGCCATTGAAATCGGTATTGAGATCGAAAAGATCCTTGCTTCTGTAGAAGCATTCCCAGGAGTGGAAGGAAGACTAGAAGAATTTACTATCAATGGCAAAAAGTCTTCGGGACTTTGCCCTCCTCTGATGGACTTGAAAACCCTTTCCTATCTCCAAGGACAAAAAGCTGAAAACTGATTACCGTCTTTGGTGCTCCTTGAAATAGAGACAAAGAAAAAGACCAGTATGTGAGAAATCGTCAGGAAATACTCTGACATCCTCCTCAGCAACTGATGATGATCCATCCACTGAAAACACGTCTCTGCCATCCTAAATCAGCTTACTGCTCCACTTCAAGAAGCCTTTTACAAACAAGGAAAAGAACTCTTCATCATCCCAGAGAGGCCTACGCTATCCAGCTTGCTCTCGAACTCTCCTCTCCTGGAATATTATTCTCATCGCTGGAAAAAGGCCACGAAAAAGTCCAACTTACTAACTTTGGAAAAAGACCTCAATCTGACCAAGAATTTCTAAAATCGACACAAAACTAATTTTTCGATAAATAATATCTAAGGCGGAGTGACTCTGTCTTTTCTTTTCAACAACTATTCTCAAATAGAAGTCAAAACAAGTTCAAAAATCGGCTCTTTCTTATTCTTCCTCTTTGACATCATCACTTGATTGATTTTTAACTTTCATCAAAACATAATCACATCTCTCAAATTGTCTTGCTCAGTCAAGATTGCCAAGATTCTCCTCAAGCCCCATTCCAAATCCAGACTGCGGAGCTTCATATTCCATAGCTTCGACAAAAGCTTCATCTCCGCATAGTAGCTTCATCTCTCCCTTTACAGCAGCTTCCTGCTTGTCAAAGTTTGCTTGCTGTAACATGGATCTACCAATTCTGAATATGGCACACAAATCTCAACCATTAACAAGAGCTGAGATTGCTCAACAACCATGTCTCCTTGCATCAGAAATTCGCCAAACGCTGCATAATCACTGGATAATTATAGATCGAATACAGGACCCTGTAATTTTAGGTCTCAAAACCTTTCTTTTGTAGAGATAATCAATCAATGTTGTAGTTCCATCTTATCCATTCCTCAAAAGTAATGCCTTTGCCTGGATATCTGCTCTAAGTCTATCAGCATCATCAATTCCATATTGAAAATATCAAGTCCTGAAGCCTGATTTACTCCTTAGGTATAATCAATTCTCCCAAGGTGTAGTAAAATCAACTATTTTTCCACACATCTTTATCTTTTGACTTTTGAGCTGTTTTTCTATCCCCAAATTTCTCAAAAGATAATCGAACATTTTCTCAGTAGAAATCTCATATTATCTTCATAATTTCGAGTATACTCATAATGTTTCCACTTGTGTAAACTCCTGTACATGTGAAGATCACTTCCCTCATTTCTAAAATCTTGTCCGATTTTCAACTTTTCAAATCTTCCAACTGTCCTTTTTGGTGAAGTTTTCCAAAGGCAATTCTCAAAATACCATCAGTATCAAAATCATTATGATGGGTAACAAATGGTCTCGCTACTGCAGTGCTGCATTATCCAAAGATCAGGTTTGAATCTCAGTAAATCCTCACTTCTATAAAAATCTCTCAATACCTCCGTAAAATCTTGACTTAAACAAAAATCTCGCATAAGTTTTCAGGATTCATGGTCATATCCAAATATCTTTTCTATACAAATCCTCTTGATCACTGGGTCCATGAGAACTTCTCTGACAAAAGTCTAACTAGCACTGACAAAACTTAAATTCCTTTACAAAAATCATCAATTCTCCTTTATGGGTTTGAATACTTGCCTCTTTTACCGATCAAAATCTCCCATATCAATCATCTTTTCACTTATACGCAGTCATTTTCCCCTCTCACTTTCATCAAAAGAAGGCAAAGTCCTGAACTACGACCTCAGTCGTCATTCAGTCTTGATTCCTTTTCTACCTTGATAATCTTACAGTTATCGATGGAACATCAACTGAATCTGCAAGTACTATCAAAATTTTTTCCATATCCCAGTTTTTCCATAGCTACGATGAAGCATCGCTCTTCCTGCAGTCCCATAGCAGAATTTTGAGCATCAGTCACCAAAAATTTTCACTATCCAGAAAGCTCCTTAATTTTTCATAAGTTGCATAATATCTCTAACATGTTTTGCTTTTGGAATGATTGAGCAAACGGATGAATCCCACATTTTTCATTCCACCTGCAGTATTCACTCTCTTTCTGAAAGTGTTATATTTGCCATTTTTGCTTGATAAATTAAAACTGTTTTTCTTTTTGTGTTCTCCTATATTTTGGATAATATTATCTGCATACACCAAGAGAAGTAGACTTTTAACATCTAATCCCATATCTGCAGTATTGATGAGATGTTCCGGTCGTCGCCTCCCCTCATATCCTTGGCACCAAACAGTAAACACACTGCGCAAATGCGGGAACTGCTCGCCGTAAATCCTCATCCATAATCTCACGCCCACACTGAGCAATAGTTCAGCTGGCTCTTTAGCTTCTCAACTTGGAATATTCTGATAAAGCATTACTAAGTACCGAAGTAAACCGTATCTTTACTAATCTGCTCTTTGAGGAAAGCACTCAAACTTAGACTTTTTACCCTTTTTACAAAGATCATCGATGATCAACTCTTGAGATTCAAAACAGCCGAGGTATAAACGAGCTTATCAAGATAATGATAAAGCTTTACTCACTAGTCTTAGAAATGAATTTCCATAAGATCAAAGCTGATCTCTCTTTCATGTGGTCTATCTCTCCATCAAAGATCATTACATCTTCTTCAATTCCTCTACCTGCAAAAAGAGCATCGAGTCTATTCTGACCAAAGGAGGAGCCAGCTCCTGCAGAAAATACTCGCATGATATTCTAATTGCAAGGACAAACCCATAGTGAATCTCTTTTCAGGACTCAGATTATCTCCTTTGCACCTACCACTATTTACCATAATCTCATCTAAAAAGTAGTTCATAATTCATGTATTTACTTTTGTTCTCAAAATAAAAATTACTTATACTGAGTCAATACCCTCAAAAACAAACTTTTATCTGCGAGTCTGTCTACTATCCCACTCATGCTTACTCATACAACTGCGACACATTTCTCTCTCCAATATCACTGAAAATCCAGTTCCAGTTCATCTTTTAACACTGTTCTAGTTCCTTTTTGGTCTAAATGCTCATTAAACATCACAATATCAGTTCAATTGCCTTTCAAAAGTTCTCCCCAATACCAAGTAATAATCTTTCCTTCTCGCTTAGCAAAAACAGCCTTGAGTTCCTCTTGGGGTCCAATATAAAACACTTCGTGAGTGCAGATCAGAACTCCTCTTCCTCCAATTGCCCAAACAGAACCTTCCCTTTCCTACTTGCAAGATACCAGCATCTTCAAACTTTCGATCTGTATCACAGGAACGTCCATCAAATCTCGCTTCCAGAGTTCTCATCGATACTCCCTACTTCCTAAAAATCAGATACTTGATAATATCAGCTCTCGTCTTTACTTCCGAAAGCTTATGAAGATTCATCATCTTGAGATAAATGAGGATAAAGTCAGACTTCATCTTATCTTTTCGCGACAAAAATGCAGAGAAATGGACATTTTTGACAAAATTTCAAAAAGGAAGAAAAACAAAAAGCTGATTTTATCTAGTGAGATCCTATAATCTTAATCATCCTTCAAAAGACTCTAGCACCTAAAAATCAACTTTTACTTGACTTTTGAAAAATAATATCTATAATAAAAATTAGCATTTGAATATTAGGTTCACGGAGAAAAGGCGGGACTGCCTTTACTGCAAATGTCGAGACGAATCCGACTCTAATACTCTCCTTATATTAACGGCAAAGAAATTTACAGCGCCCTATGAACAGTCCCAATCAATGTTCGTTATACTCGTCATCCAGGTTTAACCTACACCGATGCAAGATCCTTTCTCAATGATCTCTCGCATCAACGGAGCCATCAAACCTATCCTTACTAAGCACAATCTCGTCACAAGAGTTTTCAATCCTGAACCTCTTACACTCTCAGGATGGACTCGAAGAGCTACGAGATCTGTGATCTCTATCACAGCAATCAGATCTCCCTTGCTCCTGAGAGTATTTGACCTGGTCTGTCACTCTAGACTTCTTAGCCTTCAAACAAGAGCTAAGAGTTTTCTTGCCTCTATTCACAGAAATGAGACTCGATGATGAGGAATAGACTTTCTTACATCCGCTCTCCCCTCCTAAAAATGGCTTCCTTCCTTGAGTGGTTATGGTTTCGACTAACCCACTCTAACTTAACTCACATGAGTTAAGTCGAGCTTGAATTCGTTTCGAGCTAAGCACTTTTCTTTTTCAAAAACACTTCCGAATCTTGGTCCAGAAATGTATTTACGCCTTTTGTCTTAGTCAGTGCTGTTTCCATCTTTCCAAAATGAGCATCCTCTGATAGTATCTGTCGTTGCATGAAATCAAGCAATCTGCCTGATTGCACATCAATAAAATCCTCATCAAGCCATTTCAATCTCGATTCTCTGATTTTCGATAATATAATTAAGAGAGTCATAAATTTTGTGATATATTCCTGAATATCTTTTTGTTTACTGGGCCAGCAAAGTACGATTTTTCTGATATGATACCTCTGGATCAGATCTGCGATATAATAATCACGTCATTGCATCATTCATGCACAATGGGATGAACAATTTGTGAGATCTCAATTGGGTATACGCCAATCAATGTATTTTGTTCCTCGATCAATACCAGTGCATGATTCATTTTCATAATATTCTTATTTTTCCAAAGATAAAATTAGCCAACATTAGGCTCTATCATATAATTTTAGCTTCAGTTTTCTACCTCATTTTTCATCAATTCATCATAAAGATAAGCTCATTTTTGTCCTTTATATTCAATACAAACTCCTCATCATCATGAAAAAATCTGACTTTTAACCTCATTTTTACCTTCAACATCAGAAAAATATTGCTCATCATAGACCATATCCACTGCGATCTACTAAGATCCTGCTCTAAATCCAGGCTTTTCAGTCTTTTTACCATTTTTCCCAGCTTTTTGTTCTTGTAAATCTCGTAATCGTACATTAGTCTTTTGCCCCAATAGCATCAGTATCAACGAGGAAAAATCAGCATTATATGCCATTTTATAGAGTTCCATAGCGTAACAGAGAGAGAAATGCATGATCTCCTTTGGGGTTTTGGGCAAATTAGGTGCCAAAAGATCCTACCCTCAAATTAGTAAATCCTCCTGGACCATTGATCGCACCCACACTGATCAAAACTCGCCTCACGATCAAGTTCGACCGATACCTTTCCAATCTCTATCACTCCGTTTCTCTCAAGCCTAGTCATTTTTCCCCTACATGCCATATTGCAATTTGATCTGTCAAATAGTGAGTTACGCTTTTCATCTGCCTTTGGTCAAAAATAAAAGCATTATTTCAAACGTTCTCTGTAAATCTCATCTCTAATCATCGAAAGGTCATCGCATTGGATCAAAGTTACCTCAACAAAAACTTAGTCTGGAACAACCAGTGTCGCATGCACCTTTTTCAATCAAATAATCTGCCATCGGACATGCTGGCGTCGTGACATTACAGCCTTACCTGCTCTTTCTCCTCATCGAGGATGAACTTCATAAATCAATCCAAGCGTATAAATATCTACCAATGGAAAATCAGGATCATATCCGCGTCTGCACCCAATGCCGTCGTAATCTGTCTGTTAAAGTTTTATC
>BNJS01003848.1_pt1 | contig 147754 bp, 183 predicted proteins | sample 8540461 | NCBI WGS metagenome assembly BNJS01 (sample SAMD00202454, study PRJDB9452) | human saliva metagenome | isolation source: human saliva | place: Japan | reverse complement strand
ACAGATTGATTGCAGTTTACCTCAGAGACTCTTTTACTTCCTTGCGTAGATTTTCTAGACTGCTAATGCCGTATTTTGTCCATGACTTTTTGGCAGATTTTTCGATGATATCAGGACAGGTATAGGATTGGTAAAGTTGGCTGTTCCAACTCCAATAGCAGATGCTCCAGCCAGATACATTTCTAGGGCAGCTTCAGCCGAATCCACTCCTCCCATTCCAATGATAGGCAGGTCTGTTGTTTGAGCGACTTGGCGGATGAGTTTGAGGGCTACTGGAAAGACTGCTGGACCAGACATTCCACCTGTTCCATTGGCCAAGATTGGTTTTCTGGTTTTGAGGTCAAAGCGCATTCCAACCAGAGTATTGATCATGGTTAATGCCACTTGCTCCCGCATCTTCTGCAGCTTTTGCGACAGTAACGATATCCGTCACACTAGGGGTTAGTTTGACATAAACTGGCACATCAGAGGCTTCCACAGCTGCTTTCACCACATCATAAGCTAAATCTGGATCTTGACCAATCAAGAGTCCATGATTACAGTGATCTACATTGGGACAAGAAATATTGAGCTCAATAGCCTTCACATTAGCTGCCTTGGAAATACCATGAGAAACAGCTGCATACTCTTGTTTTGAAAAACCAGCCACATTGGCAATAATAGGAAGATTTGGATATTCTCTTTCCAGCCAAGGTAGCTTTTCAGCCAAAACAACTTCCAAACCAGGATTTTGCAAAGCCAATTGCATTGAGCATACCAGCAGGTGTTTCTGCCACCCTTGGAGTTGGATTGCCAAAACGGGGTTCAAGTGTTGTCGCCTTAATCATAATAGAACCTAAAAGGTCTAAATCATAGTACTTGGCATACTCTTGACCAAAACCAAAACAGCCTGATGCTGGAATAATCGGATTTTTCAAATCCAAGCCAGGTAGAGAAACTTGTAAACGATTTGTAGTCATGATTTTCTCCTTATAATACAACTGTTCCTGTGCGGAAAACAGGGCCATCTTCACAGACGCGTTGGCTGACCGTCTCGCTTTCTGGTACTTTTAGGACACAGGCATAGCAAGCCCCCATCCCACAAGCCATACGAGATTCCAGAGATAGATAGGCTCTTGGGTGGTCATAAAAGGTTTGATTGATATACTTCATCATTCCTGGAGCCCCACATGAGTAAACAGCATCAAACTGACTGTCTAAATCCTTGATAACAACGGAAACATTTCCCTTGATACCATAAGAACCATCATCTGTCGTTACAAAGACCTGACCATATTGGGCTAATTCTTTTTCAAGGATAACGGCATCCTTGTTAGCAAAACCAAGGACAGTCACTACTTTCACACCACGCGCATGCAATTCCTTGGCTACCTCAAGTAAAGGAGGTACACCAATCCCACCACCAACGAGGAGAACTTGGCTCTGGTTATCCAGGTCAGACAAATCAAAACCATTCCCCTGAGGACCCATCACATCAAGAGTATCTCCCTGACTTAAGGTTGAGAAAATAGCTGTCCCAGCTCCCTCAATCCGATAAATGAGATGACACTGCTTCTTAACCTTATCGATAGACGAAATTGAAATAGGGCGACGCAAGAGATGGGCATCATCAGGCACACGCAGATGAAGAAATTGGCCTGCTCGCATGGCTTCAACCATTTCTCCTTCTAGGACTAGTTCAAAGATTGCTGGCGCGATTTCCTTCTGTGCAACCACCTTCATGGTTTCCAAACGAATTGCACCCAAACGTTTCTTACATGTGGGATTCATGACTTTTCCTCCTTAAATTTTAAGGGGACCAGACAAAGAAAAGACCTTGCTAGTGCAAGGCCTCAGTTAAAATCGTACAACACAAGAGAGCACACTCAAAAAGTCTCCTCTAGAAAATTGTACTATTCTTTTATCTGACACCTTGTGAGTCTCTCTGGACTCCCCTTAAAGGTTAAATTTTTATTAGTATACTCTTTCAGCTAAAAAAAGTCAAGTAGAAAATGAACATTCTACTTGACTTTACGAGATTATTTTTCACGAATGACTTCGACCTTGTAGCCATCAGGGTCTTTAACAAAGTAATAGTTCGGTGCAGTTCCTGGTAGACCATTAGGCGCCGTTACTTCATAGCCTTTGTCGCTATGTTCTTTATGAAGAGCTTCAAGATCAGGGGTACTGAGGGCGATATGGGCAAACCCATCTCCAACCACATAAGGACCGTGATCGTAGTTATAAGTCAATTCCAACTCATAGTCGTCACCCTCAAGACCTAGATAAACAATCGTGAAGGCATGATCTGGAAAATCTCTGCGACGCAATTCTTTAAATCCAAAAGCATCTTGATAAAATGCGATTGATTTTTCAAGGTTTTCTACTCGCAAGCAAGTGTGTAGCATTTTTGAAGCCATATTTTTCTCCTTTATTTTTAAAAAGACTGGGACAATCCTGTTCCAGTCTTATCAGTTATTATTTACCAAGTTTTGCTTTAGCTGCATCTGCAAGAGCTGTGAAAGCTGCTGCATCGTTAACAGCCAAGTCAGCAAGCATTTTACGGTTAACTTCGATCTCAGCCAATTTCAAACCATGCATCAATTGTGAGTATGAAAGTCCGTTCATACGAGCTGCCGCGTTGATACGAGTGATCCACAATTTGCGGAAGTCACGTTTTTTCTGACGACGGTCACGGTATGCATAGTAGTAAGAGTTCATTACTTGTTCTTTTGCAGTACGGAACAAGATGTGTTTAGCTCCATAGTAACCTTTTGCTAATTTAAGAATACGTTTACGACGTTTGCGTGATACAACGCCACCTTTAACACGTGCCATGTTTTATTTCCTCCAAATATTTCCTAGAATTGTTTACTTACAGTCAAGCTATTATTTCAAGCGAGTAAGCATTGCTTTGATACGTTTGTAATCTCCTGAATGCACCATAGATGCTTTACGAAGATGACGACGTTGTTTCTTAGTTTTTCCGTGGAAACGGTGAGAAGTGTAAGCACGGAAACGTTTAAGTCCACCAGAACCTGTACGTTTGAAACGTTTAGCTGATGCGCGGTGTGTTTTTTGTTTTGGCATGATTTTTTCTCCTTTATTTAACTTTCTGACAATTATTTTTTGTCAGTCGCTGGCGCCAATTGCATGAACATTTGACGTCCATCCATTTTAGCACGTTGTTCGATGATGGCAATATCTTGAGTTGCTTCAGCAAACTCGGCTAAAACTTTTGCACCAATCTCTTTATGGGTAATCATACGACCCTTAAAGCGAATAGATACCTTAACTTTATTTCCTTTTTCAAGGAATTTGCGTGCATTGCGAAGTTTTGTATCAAAGTCACCCTTGTCAATAGTTGGACTTAGACGAACTTCTTTCACAGTAACAACACTTTGTTTTTTACGTTGTTCTTTTTGCTTCTTCTGGTACTCAAATTTGAACTTACCGTAGTCCATAATTTTTGCAACAGGTGGTTTGGCTTGGGGTTGAATCAATACTAGGTCAACATTAGCGTTATCAGCCAAAGCTTGCGCTTCACTGAGTGGCTTGATACCTAGCTGTTCTCTTCAAGACCAATCAAGCGAACTTCACGTACACGAATCTCATCATTGATGAATAAGTCTTGCTTTGCTATGGTTTTCACCTCTTTTGTTTTATTAGAGAAAAACAATAGCGGACTCGTAAATATACAAGCCCGCACGTTATGATAGCGTTTCTTAGAAACTTTTCATCCGTAGGGCCAGGCAACTTAATGTCACAAGGCGAGAAGCTCTCACTTCTGCTTTTCTCAACTTTTATATGATACCAAGTTTTCTAGACCTTGTCAAGATAAAAGTTATGAAAAGTTTGTGTTCATTAACTAACTGTTTCGATTTTCCAACTATTCCACCCTTTAAAGCGTATAGCTCCTTGCTGGTCAGTTCGGTAAACTTTACTATTGATAGTTTCCAGTCGTGTCAAGGTTTCCTGATGGGGGAGTTTCGTTCGATTGTTCTTTCCAACTGAGATAAGAGTAAGCTCTGGTTTGAGTTTTTCTAGAAAGGCTGAACTTGATGATTTTTTAGAGCCATGTTGGCTAGCTTTCAAAACATCCACTTCTAGGTCAGGATATTGCTTCAGCATGTCCTTCTCACCTTTCTCCTCCAAATTTCCCGTGAAGAGAAAGTGCTTATCCAAAAATTTTCCATACAGAATCAGGGAATCATCATAACCTCCATCTCCCATTTTCCTTGGAGATAGGACTTCTAACTGACTTCCAAAAATTGCCAAGTTCTCTCCTGTTGTCACACTGCGCACCTTAGTTTGGGTCGCTTGTAGTTCTGCCACAAATTCCTTCTGTTTCAGACTGCCTTTTGATACTAAGATCTCCCCTACATGGAATGCCTTGGTCACCTCCAACAAATCGCCAACATGCTCCTTGTCCGTATTTGTCAAAATTAGCTGGTCAATCTTGGCCACTCCTCGACTTTTAAGATAGGGTATCAAGGTGCGCTGGGCATTGCTGGTCATCGCCTTTTCTTGCCATTTTTCGATTTTCTTATCAGATTCTGCCTTGCCACCCACATCTATGAGAATGGTTTTCCCAGTTACATCCCTTAGGAAAATACTTTCTCCTTGCCCAACATCAAGCATGGTGATTTCATTTTCCAGTGGATGCTTGGTCAGAAAAAAGAGACCTATAATCAATAGGATCAATACCATTAGCCTTTTAATGTTTTTCCTCAAATCATAGACCAAAGCCAAGGAAATTAACAATAAGATTAAAATCCATGCATTAGCTTGTCCAAAGACAAACGGTCTACTTGCCACCTGTGAAACAAAGCGAATCATTCCCTCCAACCATTCAAAGATAAAATTCAGCTGAATAACTGGATAGAGAAAGGAAAGGGCAAATAAGATAGACAAGAGCGGTAAGAAGACCAAGTCAAATAGAAAGGAAAAGATAAAGGTCAAAAGGATGGACCAAGGCTGAAATTCCGCAAAATAGAAGGATAGGATGGGTAATATTCCCAAAGAAATAACCAGACTTTCTCTGGCAACAGCCTTGAGCCCCTCCTCTTCTTTTCTGGTCATGGTCAGGATAAAAGCATAAGCGCAGGACAAAACTCCTCCTGCCGTCAGGAAAAAGTTGGGCATGATGATAAAGAGTACAAGCACCGTCAAACCAAAATTATCTAATCCCTTAACACCATGTTGAGCCAGTAGCTTTTGCAAAAGACTGCGGATGACCGATGCTGAAAATCCTGTCAGTCCTGCATAGATAAGGGAAAAGGGATAGGTCAGCCATTTCAACTTTTCTTGGGTCAAGCCTAATCGCAAGAGTAGTTTCTTAAACCCGTCCATGAAAAAACCTACCTGCATCCCCGACAAGGCAAAGAGGTGGATAATTCCTAAACTAGAATAAAGCTCATTCATCTCCTCAAAATCTGTGTCCAGATGCCCTAACAAGAGACCTGTCATGTAATTGCGCATAGGGTCTGGAAAATGTGTCTTAATCCAAACTACAGCCTTTCGACGTAAACTGGACAGGTTTTCACCTATATCCCAACTGCCAACCTTTTGAAGTGACTGGATTCTTTTGATATTGAGAGTCTGGAAAATTCCCTGAGTCTTCAGATAAGCCTGGTAGTCAAAACCACCAAAATTTCTCTGCCCCTCTGGCTCCGAAAGTTTTCCTTCTAGTTCTATCTCATGAAGATCTGTTAAGGCTTGAAAGGCTTCTTTTTCATTCTCGAACTGGAGTTTATAATAGACTTGAAAAATGCGTCCATCAGACTTGCCACGAAAGGATAAGCTATCACCATTAACCTTAATAGTATCAGGAAAAATCCGTACCCTTTCAACAGAATCCGCTAGGTTTTGACTCGCTCGACTCTGTTGCCAATTTTGAAACAGAAACCAGAAACCAAAGATTCCGCAAATCACTAAAACTTTTCTAGCAGATTTCCAAGGAAATTGAATAAAGAGACAAACTAGCAAAAAAACGAACCCCAACAAAGCAAGATAGGATGCTGAGAAAATGGCGTAGTAAAGCCAAAGTAACAGAAAACTCAGGTAAATTAGGGGAATGGGGAAATTCTTAATCCACTGTAACATAATCTTTTAGCTTTCTATTGTCTTGGCACCAATGCCAGAGACTTTCTTGAGTTCATCGACCGACTTGAATTTCCCATTTGACTCACGATGGTCGATAATGTCCTGAGCTCGTTTTCCTCCCAGTCCCTTGACCTGCTTGAGTTCTTCCAGACTGGCTTTGTTGAGATTGACCTTCTTTTCTTTGCTTGTTGAAGAAGGCGCTCCAGAACCTGCCTGTTGACTAGCTGATTCTTCTCCCTTAGTTGGAACGTAAACCAGAGCCTCATCACTAACTTTCTGAGCTAGATTGAGCGACTTGCTGTCTGCTTGCTCTGTCAAGCCACCAGCCTTCTGAACAGCATCATTGACCCGACTACCTACAGGCAAATCATAAATCCCTGGCGATTTGACAGCACCCTTCACATCTACTGTGATTAGATCTTGTTCAACCAGTTCTTCCTTTTCTTCCTTGGTCACTTCCTTTTCGGCCGATGAATCCTTGGAAACAGCTGCAACTTCTGCCTGCAAATTCGTTTCTTTGACAGGTGTGTGTGGAGCTGGCTTTAGCAGGAAAAATCCGCCTACAACCAAGCCCAGACCAGTACAGATGACAATGATTTTATACTCTTTAATTTTCTCGATAATTGCTTCCATATTTTCTCCTCTCTTAGATTATTCGTAAGAGGAAGAAAAAACAGTTGAAAATTTCTTCTCAACTGCTTATTTATTTGCAAAATAGTCTTCCTTGGTCAAGACATAATGAACTCTTGTAACGATTCGGCCTTCTTCATGCTGGTCCATACAAGCATATGGTTCTGCATGGGAAAAACACATGCCTGATTTCTCCATGACCTTTCCAGATGCAGGATTGTCCTTATCGTGAAGGGCGGTCAACTTGTTCATTCCAATCTTCTCAAAGCTAGCTCAATTACGGCACGATTGGCTTCTGTCGTCAATCCTTGATTCCAATACTTTTTATTGATAATGTAGCCAATAGCTGCCTTCTTAAGAACAGAATCAATCTTGTACAAATCAATGGTTCCAATAAACTGACCATTGCTTTTTAATTCTATTCCCCAGCGTCCCAAGGGATTGGTCAAGTAGAACTGAGCAATGCTATTCTTGGTTTCTTCCAAGCTTTGATTGGTTGGAAATGTGTAACGTGTATTATCCTTGTCTGAGGCATAGGCAAACATTGCTTCTGCATCATCCAAGGTTACAGGTCTAAGCAATAAACGCCCTGTCTCGACTGTGGGATGCTGAGTTAGTTTTAAAAAGATCGATTCCATACTTTTCCTCCATTTACAAATATTTTCTACAAGTCTAGCATAAAAAAGAAGTGATAACAAGAAGCGCGAACAAAGAATACCAGATAACTGATTCTAGAGCAGAGAGTTTTCTGGTCTTTGGAAGCATTTCTAAATGTTTCTTAAAATCAATAATTACATAATTCAGAGTCCTACTGACAATGAAGATTCATCATTTTTTCTTTCCTTTTTGGAATCTAGTATTTACTTTTTTTATGACATAAAGAATAAAACTTACCAAAATATCCAGTCCTATCAAAATTATAAATATTCTCCCAAACCAAATAAGCCAAAGGGGGGTGTATGAACTAGGACTAAAATAGCCTATATTATACATAATACCTAGAAATATTGAACAAAACAAAATCTCAAGGAAAATTCTAATTTTTGCTTTCTTTAAACTGAAACCCTTAAATAAATCTCGAAAAGTCTCTTTTTTCGTAGGTACATCTTCCCAATATTCCTTGCTTTGAGTTTTAAGATATAAAAGATAGGCGACTTCTGTAATCAATTGAGAAAATGCATAGCTGAAAAGAAGAGCTCCAAGAATTCCAAAAATAAGTATCAATTTACCTGAAAGTAAGGCAGCCAACATAGAAAGTCCAAAAATGATGTAAAGAGAGTTTCTACCATATGCATTAGATTTAGCAAAATAATTCCCCATTGTCCTATTTACAGAGAAACCTTTTTTTAACTGGCGTTTTAACCAGAAATATTGATAAATAAAGCCACAAACTGTAGAAATTAACAAAAATGGAATAAAAATTGGAGAATACTTAGGGAATCCAAGCGAAAATTCCTTCGTCGAGATTGATGTTACAAGAATTATCAGCATCATCATTTGTAATGAAAAGTATATTCCAATATAAACTATCATCAGAGAAAAGGTTGCTAAAATTTGTCTTTTATATGCAAACATTCCTGCTAATGGAATAAAAAAAGCAACAATTAAATAAAGTAAGAAGAAAAATGAGAAGATCAAAAAAACCAATAAGTTAATGGATTTATTAATAAAAACCTCTTTTTAAATACTAGGAAAAAAACCCAAATAATTAAAGATAATATAAATACTCCTGTAAACGAAATAAACATCATACTTGCAGATGCGCGAGTGTTCGCTAAACTTTTAAAATAAGCTTTATTTAATTCTTCAACTTCTCTAACTGTTTTTTCTTTCACATTAACCTCCTAAATTGACCTAACTCTAAGTCCGTTTAATTAAAAAAATCACAGCTTAATCAGCTTATTCTAATTTTTTTCAATAAATTAAAAAAATCTATAGAACTCGATCTTTCAATTAAATATCTTTATTTTCTAATTCTTTGTATAACTTTCTCAATATCATGCCACGTTTAATCAATTTGGTATTTAAAAATAGTGCATACAATAAAAATATGATGATAAAGTTAATACAAGACTAATATAATTACCTGAACTTATGAAAATAATTCCAGTCACTATTCCTATAATCAAAAAACAGAGCATCGTTATATATAATATTAAAACATTCCTTTTTTCTTGCTTTAAAAAGTCTTGATAATTTCTTAAATCAATTTGAAATTCTTCTAACTCAATGACACGATTTAAAACATAATAAAGGAATAGACTGCTACCAATACTAATGATAATATAAGCAAGGACCAAAGACAGCAACCGAAAATCTGTTGGTACTTTACCATTTTTACTTATACTTCTTAAAACACTATATAAAACAAGAGCAATTGAACTGTAACCAGTAAGAGCAGTTGCTCCATTGGTTTTATCCTTTGTTGAATATAACAGTTGATGATTTTCATTGTTATAGTAGACAGATTTTCCCTGATATATACCTAGGGCAATGAAATTTTTAGTGTTACTTTTCATAATTATCTTTATCATTTATAAGTTTTATACAGTTCATTTATGATTTTTCCTCTTTGGAAGATTTTATTATAAAAGAACATAAAATATATAGTCATAAATAAAACTGAAACAACTCCCCATGAAATGTTGCTATATGTGATAAAGAGGTATGCAAAGAATATTATAATTAGTGGTAATATGATAAGAGATAAATAAGTAAACAAGATATTTTTTCGTTCTCTTAACACAAAGTCCCTCATTGCTTTTTCCTCTAATTGAAGTTTTTCCACTTCTCTCTCACGATGGAAGGTCGCATAACAAACAACAAAGGCTATTATAAAGGAAATCAGGATGCCAATCATTAGAAATTGATATCTTCCCAGAATGGTTGAATAGTATTTGGAATTGACTTTTCCAATTATGCCATAAATAATCATGATCATGCTACTGCCAGCAGTTTCCAAAAAAGAAGTCTTTTTTCTTACTATGTATAAACTAGAATCTTTTTTATCAAAATAAACTGGATTTTTATCAATTGTTCCTATCGGAACCATATTTTTTAAATATTTTTTCATATATCATTTTTCCTTAGTGGAATATTTTTTTGTCTAACATATGAACTACTTTAAATCTCTGTATTGGTTTCGTGTTTAATAACAATAGAGGAAACATAAAAAATAAAATGGCTAAAAACAAAAATAAAAAATTAGAAGTCAATAAATAAACTATAGAAAAAAGCACTGGAAAAAGAAATCCCAGTAGTATGATGAGATGACTCTTCACTATATTTTTCTTCTCGTTTTTAAGAAAAGTTATCATATCAACGTTTGAAAGTACAAAAGGACTAATAATTAATTCTTCATTCAAAGCAGGTCTGTAGAGGAGTTTTGAGACAATGATCATTAGAAAAAAACCAAAAATCAAGGGCCAAAAACCACTGAATACCTGAATTTTACTTATTTCTCTTACAATCACATAAAGTATAAGTGTTGCTCCTGCTGAGAAAGCAACAGGAGACACTTTAAACTTTGTTTTAGGATGACCTAAGAACATCTTGCCTGTTTTCTTATCAAAAAAAACTATTTCCCCTTCAAAAGTACCAATTCCTACAAATTCAACGTCCTTTAACTTTATAATTTGCTTTTCGTCCAAGAGAATCTCCTTTTTTCTTATCTGATGCACACTCAAACATAGCTTCTGCATCATCCAAAGTTACAGGTCTAAGCAATAAACGCTCAGTCTCGGCTATGGGATACTGAGCTAGTTTTAAAAAGATTGATTCCATACGTTTCTACCATTCAAAAGTATTTTCTATCAGTCTAGCATAAAAAAGAAGTTACAACAAGTTTTTCTTGCTTTTTAAAGCGATTTCATATAGAATAAAATCATCACCTTATTTTATAAAAATTGTGATAAATCATTTAAAACCCGTAAATAGAAAAGGAGTTTTTCTCTATGTTAATCGGAATTCCAAAAGAAATTAAGAATAATGAAAACCGTGTTGCCCTCACACCCGCTGGTGTCCATAGCTTAGTTGGTCGTGGTCATCGCGTCCTTATTGAAACAAATGCTGGTCTCGGTTCTGGTTTTACTGATACTGACTATCAAAAGCAAGGAGCTGAGATAGTCTCTACTGCTGGCGAAGCTTGGGCTGCAGAGTTAGTCGTGAAAGTAAAAGAACCTTTAACTTCGGAATATGGATACTTACGAGACGACCTGATTCTCTTCACCTACTTGCACATGGCTGCAGCACCAGAATTAGCAGATGCAATACTAGCTGCAAAAACAACTGGTATTGCCTATGAAACTGTTCGTAATTCTCAAAATCAGTTACCACTCCTTGTTCCTATGAGTGAGGTTGCAGGCCGTATGGCAGTCCAAATCGGTGCTCATTTCCTAACTAAGCAAGCAGGAGGGTCTGGCGTCCTACTGGGTGGCGTACCAGGTGTTCCAAAAGGAAAAGTAACCATCATCGGTGGCGGTGTAGTCGGTACACATGCTGCCCGCATCGCCCTTGGACTTGGTGCCCAAGTAACTATTCTAGATATCAGTGCTAAACGTCTTTCAGAACTCGAGGAACTCTTTGGTAATCAAATCCAAACTCTTATGTCCAATTCATTCAACATCGAAGCCAGTGTAAGAGATGCGGATGTAGTGATTGGAGCAGTTCTCATCCCTGGTGCTAAAGCACCAAAATTGGTGACAAATGAGATGGTCAAGCAAATGCGTCCAGGTTCAGTCATTGTGGATGTTGCCGTTGACCAAGGTGGCGTTATCGAAACAGCTGACCGTGTGACAACGCATGATGAACCTGTCTATGAAAAACACGGTGTTCTCCACTATGCCGTTGCCAACATCCCTGGAGCTGTAGCCCGTACTTCTACCATTGCCCTAACCAATGTCACTCTTCCTTATATCGAAGCTCTGGCTGGCAAAGGATTCGTACAAGCAATTGCTGAAGATGAGGGCTTGCGTCAAGGTGTTACCACTTATCAAGGTTACTTAACCAGTCTTCCAGTAGCCCAAGGCCTAAATAAAAAACATACTCCAATTGACGAACTAGTCTAAAAAATCTTATTATCAGATAAAAGAAAGAGCAATTCCACCTGAACTGCTCTTTTTTGCTATTCTATTTCTTCTTGGACTTCTTCACGCTCTTCATTTTTAACTGGAGCTGGTTCATAAGCTCGGATAATCTGAGCGACAACTGGATGGCGAACCACATCCTTAGCTGAAAAATGAACAAAGTCAATCTGATGGATGTTCTTGAGTTTTTCTTGAGCATCAATCAGACCGGACTTGACATTACGTGGCAGGTCAATCTGACTAATATCTCCATTGACAATCATCTTAGAATTAAATCCTAAACGAGTCAAAAACATCTTCATCTGCATGATAGTCGTATTTTGAGCCTCATCGAGAATGACAAAGGCATCATCCAAGGTCCGGCCACGCATGTAGGCAAGGGGAGCAATCTCGATAATTTCACGCTCCATGAGACGAGTCGTTTGGTCTTTTCCCAGAATTTGATACAAGGCATCATAAACTGGACGGAGATAAGGATCTACCTTCTCCTTAAGATCACCCGGAAGAAAACCTAGACTCTCTCCTGCTTCCACTGCTGGTCTAGTTAAGATAATCCGCTTGACCTGACCACGTTTAAGGGCTGTCACGGCTAAGGTCACAGCAAGAAAGGTTTTCCCTGTCCCTGCAGGCCCGATTCCAAAGGTCACATCATGCTGCTTGACACTATCCACATAAAGTTTTTGACCCAGTGTTTTGACACGGATAGGCTTCCCTGTATTGTCCTTGATGATTTCTTCTTCGTAAAGGGCGACAAACTTGTCGATTTCATCGTTTTTGACCATGCTAATCGCAGTAACCACATCTGGCGTACCAACGGTCATTCCACGATTCACCAAAACCATCAATGCCTGGATAACCTGACGGGCTTCCTCACAGGCAGCCTCTTCTCCTAAAACCTGGACAATCTCCGTACGAGCATGAATCACCACATCGAGCTCTTCTTCCATCAAACGGAGATGGCGCTCATTAGAACCAAAAAGATGAAACAGGTCATCTGGATGACTTAGTTGAATGTCTATTGAATGTTCCTTCAAATAAAGAACCTCTCTAATCCTTTTATTTCTTTTTATTATAGCAAAGGGATGGATAAATTACTAGCCCAAACCCGTTGAATAAATGCTAGTGTTCTATGTATTCTTGCCAGATAGAGTCAAAGTCTCCTAAGTTGAAAGAAAAACTAGCGTGTTCCTCCAAAAAGCGACTGACCTCATCAAAATCATCTGTGTGTTTTGGGAAGGATAACTCTTCAAAAGCAAGGTCTGCCAAGATAGCTTTGGGACTGTTACTTTTAGGATTTCGCTCGGTCATGAGCCAAGTGTAAAATGATTTTCTCAATTCTTTCTCCTATCAAGACTTTTTTTGATGAAACTTTTCTGATTTTTAAAAATTACTGGACTTAGCCTCTGACACATAGTGGTTTATAAAATCCGTTTTCGCATCTGTATAGGCGTCTCGATTGTGTTCAAATTTTTTCCACAAACTGAGTTTTAATTCCTGATACGCTTGGGCAATATCTGAATGCTGGCAGAGATAATCTCTAAAATAAATCTCGTCATGATCCCCCGTCATTTGCAAATGTAAATGAAAAACTTTCTCAGCAAATCCCTGCTCTGTATATCCTTTATTTAGCGAAATCCTATTAGGACTCTCCGACATCACTAACCAACCATTCTTCACCAATAAATCCCTAACTCTTACTAAATCCTCTATTCTACCTACTTCTAGCAGAATATCAACGATATTTTTGGCCCAAATATTAGGGATAGCAGTGCTACCGATATGTTCTATTCTTTTAATAACATTTGCACCCAATATTTTTTTAAGACTTGTTTTCTCCAATTCATACCAGTCTTTCCACTCTGACTTGTGCTCTACTAGAAAAATAGGAAAAAGTTGCCAGAGTTCCTCTAAACTCATTTCTTCAAGTTTCTTTTTCATGTCTATAAGACCTAAATCAACTCTGTCCCAAACTGGTCTTGCTTGATTTTACCAGCCTTCATCAAGCCACCGAGTGCTTTCTTGAACTGACCTTTAGAAATGCCAAAGGTTGCCTTGATATCGTCTGGAGATGACTTATCATTTAAGGTCATGAAACCGCCATTGCTTTCCAAGTAAGTCAAAATCATCTGAGCATCATTTTCCAACATTTCAAAGGAACGTGGTTTGAGGGAGAGGTTCAACGTGCGGTCCACTTCACGGAAACCAATAACGCGCGCATCTAAAACTTGTCCTAAACGTGGCTCTGCATAGCGCTCGCTAGGATGGATAAAGCCAAGCATGTTATTTTCTGGCAGATAGACAAAGGTACCTGACAGCTTGAGGCGGTAAACAATGGCTGGCCAGTTTTGGTTCTGCATGTTGTTGTAGGCAGGACGAGCCAGACGTTGAAAGTCTTCTTGATAAGCCAAGAGGCCCCAGATACGGTCTTTCTTGTCCACTTCAAGACGGATGTAGAGTTGGTCGCCCTTCTTAGGCCAGAGTTCCTTGAGCTCAGGGAGAATATCGAGTGACACAACGATTTCCTTGTCAGGAAGGCCTGTATCCACAAAGACACCCAAGTCTTTACGAACTTCCGTTACAGTTCCCCAACCAAATTGGTCCTGGGTGGCAGTCACTTCTAGGGTTGTCAGGCGGAGTTTTTGCTTCATATCCGTGTAGGCAAAACCTTTGACCGTATCCCCTACTGTATGTTGGCCTTCTTCCTTAGCAAGAGCATAGGTTTGACCATCCTTTTGCACAAAGTAAAAACGGTCATTTTCATCGATAATCAGTCCAACGATAAAACTTGCAAGATTTGTATTCATATTTCCTTCTTTCGAATAAAACTCAGCCAGCAATGCCAACTGAGTTTTTCTGTTTATTTTTAGACTTCCAAAAGTTCTTTTTCTTTGTTGGCAGTCATGTCGTCGATGTGTTTAACAGCATCGTCTGTTACTTTTTGAATATCTTTTTCAAGAGTCTTCAATTCGTCTTCAGTGATTTCTTTTGCTTTCTCTTGTTTCTTAGCTTCATCCATAGCGTCGCGACGGATATTGCGGACAGCCACTTTAGCATTTTCGCCGACCTTCTTCACTTCTTTAGCAAGGTCACGACGTGTTTCTTCTGTAAGAGCTGGGATAACCAAGCGAATCACAGAACCGTCGTTAGCTGGTGTGATACCAAGATCAGAAGCGTTCAAAGCACGTTCGATGTCTTTCAATGAAGACTTGTCAAATGGTGTTACTAACAAAACACGCGCTTCTGGAATCGTAATTGAAGCGATTTGGTTAAGAGGAGTTTCTACTCCATAGTATTCTACATGTACACGGTCCAGCAAGCTTGCATTGGCACGGCCAGCACGGATACCACCAAATTCACGAGCAAGTGATTGGTGAGACTGGGTCATTCTCTCTTTAGCTTTTTCAATAATTGCGTTAGCCATAATCTTTCTTATTCCTTTTCTTCGATATTATTTGAAACTGTTGTTCCGATATTTTCACCAAATACGACACGTTTGATGTTGCCTGGTTGGTTCATGTTGAAGACAACCAAGTCAATGTCGTTATCCATTGAGAGGGTTGAAGCTGTTGAATCCATGATACGGAGACCTTTATTGATAACGTCACGGTGGGTCAATTCTTCAAATTTAACAGCTGTCTTGTCCTTCTTAGGATCGGCATTGTAAACACCATCTACGCCATTTTTAGCCATAAGGATGGCATCCGCTTCGATTTCAGCCGCACGAAGGGCCGCTGTTGTATCTGTTGAGAAGTAAGGTGAACCAATTCCAGCACCAAAGATAACGATACGGCCTTTTTCAAGGTGACGAAGGGCACGTCCACGGACATAAGGTTCTGCCACTTGTTGCATAGCAATAGCTGTTTGCACACGTGTATCAACCCCAACTTGTTGCAATGAATCTGCCATCACAAGAGCATTCATAACAGTCCCAAGCATTCCTGTGTAATCTGCCTGAACGCGGTCCATTCCTGCTTCAGCAGCAGGTTCTCCACGCCAGAGATTTCCTCCACCAATAACAAGGGCAATTTCGATACCTAAGCTATGAACTTCTTGAATCTCTTTTGCGATTGTTTGAACTGTTTGGATATCAATCCCTACGCCACGTTCACCGGCAAGGGCTTCACCTGATAACTTAATTAAAATACGTTTATACTTGGGATTCGCCATTTTCACTCTCCTTTTTTTATCCTACCTATTTTATCACAATTTCTAAGATTTTTTTATAGTATCATGAGCAATTCTTTCAAAAAAATTAGACCGTTAAAAAAATTCCTCTAAAGTCAGCTAAGAGCACGCTCTGCAATTTTTTTCATAACGAGCCTTCTTATCACGGATACGCTCGCCTTCCAACTCCTTGATAATTCCCGAAAATTGACATTCATTGGTTGGAAATGTTTGCTATCTGCATGAGTGATGTAATGAGCTAGACTTCCAATCGCTGTTGTCTCTGGGAAAAATAGCCTCACTTTCTCCCTTGAAAGAGACGAGCCGCGTTAATTCCCCGCAACTAATCCTGACGCTGCTGACTCAACATAGCCTTCCACACCCGTCATCTGACCAGCAAAGAAGAGATTTGGTTGTTTCTTAGAACGGTAAGTCTGTTCAAGAAGATTTGGTGAATCCATATAAGAATTGCGGTGCATGACACCATAACGAACAAACTCCGCATTTTCAAGACCTGGAATCATTTGGAAAGACACGCTTTTGTTCTCCCCATTTGAGGTGGGTCTGGAAACCGACGATATTGTAGAGACTACCAGCCGCATTGTCCTGACGAAGCTGGACCACCGCATAAGGTGTTTTAAATTCTCCATCACGAGGGTCCTGTGTAGTCGTCTGGATACTCAAGACCCGACTGGTTTCATAGGTCCATAAAGCATGGTTTTAATGCCACGCTTTAGCCATGACTTCGATAGGCATACAGCCTTCAAAATACTTTTCTTTTTCGAAAGAATTGAGCGGTGCTTCTTCCGCATTGACCAAGGCTTCATGGAAATCCATAAACTCTTGCTTGGTCATGGGAGCGTTGAGATAAGCCGCTTCTCCCTTATCATAACGAGACTTGAGATAGACCTTGCTCATATCGATGGTGTTGACGTCGATAATAGGGCGCTGCCGCATCGTAGAAATAGAAACCATCGCCATCATTAAGGGCATGAATCTTTTCAGCCAGGGCATCGCTGGTCAAAGGGACCAGTAGCGACAACCGTGATAACATCTGTCGGCAATTCTGTAATTTCATCACGAACCACTTCAATCAAGGGGATGGTTGGCCACTTTTCTCGGTCACCATTTGAGAGAAACCATCACGGTCCACCGCAAGAGCTCCTCCTGCAGGAACACGGGTTGCTTCAGCAGATTCCAAGATAACTGAACCCAAGCGACGCATTTCTTCCTTGAGGAGACCCAACAGCATTTGTCAAAGCATCTCCCACGAAGGAATTGGAACAAACCAACTCAGCAAAATTGTCTGTTTTGTGCTGAGGTGTTGACTTGACACCACGCATTTCATAGAGTTTAACTGGAATACCACGTTCTGCAATTTGGTAGGCTGCTTCAGAACCTGCCAAACCAGCACCGATAACATTGATATAAGATTGAGACACGACACTAATACCTCTTTGGGTGGGACTTAAGTCCATATCAAAACACCCCACTGGACTGTTTGACACCCACAAATCTTTCTAATTTTTTTCTTCTACTAGTATAACAAAAAAAGGGAAGAAGGCAAACTTCCCTGTTTAGTCATTTTCTTAGTTTTTCTTCCCAGTCGTGATAGGCAGCGTAGAGTTGGCTTTTATTCCACTGGTAAATCTTAGCGACTTCCTTGATAGCTTGATTTTTCTTCATGCCTTGCTGGATACGGGCTTGGATTTCTAAGAACAAGTCCTCCTCGTCTTTTTCCTCCACATCCTGACTGGCACCTTCAACAATGAGAAGGCATTCTCCCTTGAGTGGCGTTTCAGCGATACTTTCCAGCAATTCAGAAATGGTACCTCTTTGGTATTCTTCATAGATTTTAGTCAATTCCCTGACCAAGACGACCGAGCGGTCACCGTAGACTTCTAGCATATTTTCTAACGTATCTGCCACACGGTGGGGCGATTCATAGAAAATCTGAGTTTCAGGATAGTCTTTTTTCGAGTCAAAAAATTGCTTTTGCTGGCCTGATTTTCTCGGTAAAAAACCGTAAAAGATATGTGGCTGTGGCGCTAAACCACTGGCAATCAAGGCAGAAATTCCTGCAGAGGCACCTGGAACAGTCACAACTGCAATTTCTTCCTCAATAGCTGCCTTAACCAAATCATGACCAGGGTCTGAGATGCTAGGCAGACCCGCATCGGATACCTGAGCAATACTTTGCCCTGCTTTCAGGAAATCAATCAAATCAGGAATCTTTTCCTTGGCATTGTGCTCATGAAAACTAATCTGTTTGGTAGAAATGTCAAAATGCTTGAGCAGAAGCCCTGTATTGCGCGTGTCCTCAGCTGCAATCCAGTCCACTTCTTTCAAGGTCTGGATAGCTCGAAAGGTCATATCATCTAGATTGCCAATCGGCGTTGCCACTAGATACAGCTTGCCATAGGGAGACTGCCCCTTAAAACTTTTTTGAATCTGCATGCCTACTCCCTGTATAACAACTCATCACAGAACATGCATTCCTCGTCCTGCTCTCGACGTTGTCCATAAAAATCATTACATACGTGAAAACCATCTTTATAAATGCGACGGACACTTTCACGAACATGCTTAGCCTTGACAGGAGCGTCTGCTTCCACCTCACCCAAGCGTTCTCGCAACTTACTATTTTCCAAGCGAAGAGCTGTATTTTCCTCTACCAGGCTCTTGAGATTTTTCTTGATGGCTTCCACATCGGCCAAGGTTACCAATAACTGTTGGGAAAAATCATCCAGCGCGTCAAATAATTCTTTTTTGTCCATAAAACAGCCCTTTCCTTTCTTTATCGTTCATTTTTGAGTTTACATTTCTTTCAAGACCAGATATTCCATGGCATTTTGAAAGCTGACATTAGCCTGCCACATTTTTCTAGCTTCTAGCAAATCTTGTAGAATCGCCCGCACTCTTGCTTGCAGGAGGTCCTGCCCACAGAGGACTTCAAGAATGCGTAAAACCTGATCTTGTTTTTCCTTGTCATCTGCCAAGTTGAATAATTTAGCAACTTGCAGATAACTTTCTTTTTTCTTAGCTACTAACCAAGTCAGCAGGCGTTCACTTTCATCGACCAAGGTCCAAAAGCTTGCCTGATTAGCCAACTTTTCTGCTTCAGCTCGCGATTGACTAAACTGAGCTAAAAGAGTTGCTTTTTTCTTGACCAGACCTGCTTGTTCTAATTGATGGATGAGTTTTTCTTCTTGCTTTTTAAAGTAGAAAATCTGGGTCCGACTTCGGATGGTCGGTAAAATCTTTTCTTCATCGCTGGTCAAGAAGAAAATATAAACCTCACTCTGGGGTTCTTCGATGACCTTGAGCAGAGAATTAGCTGCGTTGGGATGCATTTTCTCAGCTTGCTCGATAATAAAGACCTGCTGCTGGCTTTCAATCCCTGCTTGGGAAAACTGCCCCACCAATTCTCGAATCCGTTCTGTCTTGATGACCTGATTGACTGGCTTAATCAAAGTGACATCGGGAAATTCTCCCTGTTCAATCAGCTTACAATTTCGGCATTTCTCACATGGTAAAACACCTACTTTATCTGTACAAAAGAGGCTCTTAGCTAAAAATTGCGCCATTTCCAAGCTTCCAAAGAAACCTGAAAAGAGATAGGCATGATTGAGCTGGTCTTGTTCTAGGATACGGACAAAAGCGGTCAAACTGGGTCTGGTTGCCAAGCCTTTTAGTTGATCTTGTTTCATTTTGGCTAAAGCCCATTCTGTCAAACAAGACAGCCTTGGTAGTTTCCACAACTTGCTCCAAAGGAAAACTAGCATCAATCTTAACAATACGACTTCCTTCTTTGTCCAGAAGATAAAGATAGCCTTTACGGACTTTTTTGTGCAAGTCCAACCCTTCCAAGTCCAAACGATTGACCTCGCGATTGCTATTAGCAGCAATGCGAGCCAGTCCCTCTTCCACCTCAATGTCAAAATAGAGTGTCAAATCGGGTTTAAGGCCATCTGTCGCAAACTGGTTGAGCCAGTCAATGGCGTCAATATCCAAACCACGACCAAATCCCTGATAGGCAAGAGAACTATCGATGAAGCGGTCCATAATGACCAACTTGCCAGCTTCAAGGGCAGGGAGAACTTTTTCCACCAAGTGCTGTCTGCGACTAGCTATATAGAGCAAAAGCTCTGTTTTAGCATCCATCTGAGTATGACTTGGATCCAAAATTCACTTCCCGAATCTTCTCCCCAATCAAGACTCCGCCAGGTTCACGGGTCGTCAGCACCTCTACCCCTTTTTCCTCTAAAATTGGGAGCAGAGCCTCTAAAACACTGGTCTTTCCTGCTCCCTCTGGTCCCTCAAGAGAGACTAAAAATCCTTTTGACATGTCTAACTCATTTCTTTTTTACTACTTCTATTCTATCAAAAAAATAGGGGTTTTGTGACAATCTTTTTGTCTTTCTCATTTAATACTCAATGAAAAATCAAAGAGCAAACTAGGAAGCTAGTCACAGGTTGCTCAAAACACTGTTTTGAGGTTGCAGATGGAAGCTGACGCAGTTTGAAGAGATTTTCGAAGAGTATCAACCACCATAAAAGAGGCAGACAAAGCCACCTCTTATTTACCTAGTTCTTGTGTTCGTCTATAGGCTTGACCAACTGCATCCATGACTGTTCCTCGAAAAGCATGCGCTTCTAGGCTTGCTACACCAGCGATAGTCGAACCGCCTGGGCTACAAACTTGATCTTTCAATACTCCAGGATGCTGCTGACTTTCAAGGACCAATTGTCCAGCTCCTACCACAGTTTGAGCTGCCATTTTCAATGCTGTTTCTCGTGGTAATCCCGTCTGAACACCTGCATCTGCCAAGGCCTCAATAAAGAGATAGACAAAGGCTGGGCCACAGCCTGCAAGACCTGTCGCTGCGTCGATTAAACCTTCCCCGAGTTCAACCAAGAGACCAGCCTTGGCTAACAGCTGGCAAAAGAGTTCACTGTCCTCAGCCCTGCAATTAGGGGACAAGGCATAACTAATCACTCCTTGACCAATAGAAGCAGGGGTATTTGGCATCATTCGAATAATTCTGTGTTGGCTTGGTAAGAGACTAGCGAGTTTTTCCAAGGTCAATCCAGCTGCCATAGAAATCAAAAGAAGACTTGCTCGTTTTTCAAGGATAGTCTGGTATTGAGAAAGCAAGTCTGAGAACTGTGCAGGCTTTACTCCTAGAAAAATCACATCTGCTTCTGCGAAAATTTCTTCGCTGCTGGAAGTCTGACCACCAAAATCTGCAATGAAAGCATCCACCTTGGCTTGACTACGATTGGCAAGAAGAAGGTCATCACCCGTCTTAGCATGTAAAACAGCCTTGGCCAAGCTAGCACCCATATTTCCCAAACCGATAAATCCAATCTTCATCTCTTACTCCCTTATCTGCCCGTCACCAGTAACCACATACTTGTAGCTAGTCAACTCTTTCAAGCCCATGGGACCACGCGCATGCAGTTTCTGAGTAGAAATCCCCATTTCACAACCAAGACCAAATTGGCCTCCATCTGTGAAACGAGTTGAGGCATTGACATAGACAGCTGCCGAGTCCACTTGATCTGTAAAGTAAGCCGCAGCTTCAGCATTTTCCGTCACAATGGCGTCCGAATGATGGGTACTGTGGGCTTCAATATGCGCAACCGCTTCTTCTAAACTGCTCACAATCTTAACAGCTAGGACATAGTCTAAAAACTCAGTATCAAAGTCTTGTGCTGTAGCTGCTTGGCCTGAAACAAACTGACTTGCTTTCTCATCCAAGCGGAATTGAATTGGTTCCAGAGCAGCTTCTTTTCGCTCTGCAACCAGCACTTGCTCCAAGCGAGGAAGGAAGCTTGCTGCCTTGTCTTCATGAACAAGCAGAACCTCCATGGCATTGCAGACAGAAGGACGACTGGTTTTGGCATTGTTGATGATAGACAGGGCCTTGTCTTCGTCTGCATCCTTATCGACATAAACATGGACAATTCCAGTCCCTGTCTCGATAACAGGTACGATCGCATTCTCAACCACGGCATTAATCAAGCCAGCCCCTCCACGAGGAATGAGAAGATCTAAATAACCCTTGGCCTTCATCATGGCATAGCTGCTTTCTCGGCTAGTATCTTCCACCAGTTGAATCACATCTGGGTGAATAGTCGTTGTCTCCAAGCCCTTCTTCAAGACTGTGACAATAGCATGAGCTGTTTGATAGGCATCCTTACCACTACGAAGAACAACCGCATTTCCACTCTTGAGAGCCAGAGCAGCCGCGTCAGACGTCACATTTGGACGGCTTTCATAGATAATACCAATAACCCCCATAGCCACCCGTTTCTTGGTGATAACCAAGCCATTTTCAAGATGATTGGTTTCTAAAACTTCACCGATTGGATCTGGTAAGGCAACCACTTCACGAATCCCAGTTGCCATCGTTTCTATACGACTTGCATCCAAATAAAGACGATCCAGCATCACATCTGAGATTTTACCCTTGGCCGCTTCCATATCGAAGGCATTGGCTGCTAAAATTTCCTCAGTAGCTGCTAACAAGTGATCAGCCATGGCTAGCAAGGCTTGGTTTTTCACCTCTTCACTGGCTGTGTTGATCGATTTTTTAACAGCCTGTACCTGTTCAAATTGTTCTTGTGTACTTACCATAGTTTACCTCTAAAATTCTGTAAAGAGTAGTTGGATTTCAGGAGTAATGGAAATCCAATCGTCACGGTGAATCAAGACCCCCTTGGCTTTTTGAGAACGCAACATATCCTCCAAAGCAGATGCTCCAAATTGCACACGTCCTTTTCCAAGTGATTTTCCACTTTCCTTGTCAAATACTGTCACGATATCACCGTAAGAAAAGGCTCCTTCTGCTTCAACAACACCAGATAAAAGGAGACTCTTGCCATGTTGAGAGAGAGCTTCTGCAGCCCCTTTATCAACCCAAATAGAACCTTGGCTCTGAGCATAAAAGGCCAGCCATTGTTTCTGAGTACGAAGTCCCTTCTCTTGCGCAACAAAGTAGGAACCATCCTTGGTCTTCTCCGCCGCCTCAATCATGGCATCTGTCTTCAAGGACGAGCAGATATAAACAGGAACTCCTGATTCTGTCGCAATGGTGGCAGCTTTGATTTTTGTCAGCATACCACCTGTCCCATTAGACGAACCTGCTCCACCAGCCATATCAATAATCTCACGATTGATGGTCTCGATTCGTTCCAAGCGTTTGGCTCTTGGATCTGAATTAGGATTTCCTGTATAGAGACCGTCTACGTCTGTCAAGAGGACCAAAAGGTCAGCTTGGACCATGGCCGCAACCTGAGCACTCAGAGTATCATTGTCCCCAACCTTGAGCTCATCAATAACGACACTATCATTCTCATTGATGATAGGAATCGCCCCACGGCTAAGTAGAACTGACAAAGCCTGATGGGCATTCTTATAACGGCGCTTATCCACAAGTCGTCCTGGGTCAGTAAGATTTGTGCAGAAACGATTTGGCGCAAGAGAAGATTGGTCGTGTATTCTTCCAACAAAAGCCCTTGCCCTACCGCTGCTGAAGCCTGTTTATCAGCAATCTTAATCGGACGTTTTTTAAATCCTAAGGCCCCAAAACCAGCCGCAATGGCACCTGATGATACCAAAATCAATTCATGACCAGCTTCGTGCAACATAGCCAACTGTTGGGTAATAGCCTTTACCTTACTACGTGATAAACTTCCATCCTCATTTGTCAAAGAAGAAGTACCCACCTTAAAGACAATTCGTTTGTATTTCATAGTCTCGCTCCGATTCTTCATATTTATCCATTATAACATGAATGACAGAAAATAGAAAAGAGTTGATAGGAAAAAAGGTCGAGACAAGTCATCTCAACCTTTTAACACGTCTAATTCTTTCTCAATCTCTCCAATGTTTCCTTAAACATCTCTGGGATATCTGCTGTAAATTCCAAGGTCTCACCTGTTCTCGGATGGGTAAATCCTAGAGTCTTGGCATGAAGAAATTGTCCATGTCCCTTAAGTGTCTTACGCGGACCATAGACCTCATCCCCGGCGACTGGATGACCAATGTAAGCCATGTGAACACGAATCTGATGGGTGCGCCCTGTCTCCAGTTGCAACTCCACTAAGCTATAATCACCAAAGCGTTCCAAGACGTGGAAACGAGTTACCGCAGGCTTCCCTTTCGCAGTCACAGCCTGTTTTTTACGGTCTTTTTCACTCCGGCCAATCGGTGCTTCAATCACACCACGATCATTAGGCAGATTTCCATGAACAATCGCCCAATATTTACGAAGAGACTTTTTATCCTTGAGTTCTTGAGCAAGTGCTAGATGCGCCTCATCATTTTTTGCAATCATGAGAAGACCTGACGTATCCTTATCAATACGGTGAACAATTCCTGGACGCAGAACCCCATTGATACCCGATAAGTCCTTAATATGATACATGAGGGCATTTACTAGGGTCCCACTGGTGTGACCAGCACTCGGATGCACAACCATCCCCTGAGGCTGTTAACGACAGCCACATCATCATCTTGGTAGATGATTTCTAGCGGAAGATTCTCAGCTACATACTCTAAAACCTCTGGTTCTGGCACATGGTAAGTGACGACATCGCCCTCTTGAACTGTGTATTTAGCTTTCTTGACTTGGCCATTGACCAAGACCTGACCTGATTTGATTTGTTCATTCGCGAGACTGCGTGATAATTCTGTCAAATCCGACAAAGCCTTATCTAAACGCAGGCCACCAGTTTCAATTTTAATTTCCATTTATTTCCTCTTTTAGCATTGCAATCAATAAAATAATCACTCCAACAGTCAGATAGCTATCTGCTACATTGAAAATTGCAAAATTAATAAAGTCAAGGTGGAACATATCCACAACAAATCCCTGACTGATCCTGTCAATAAAGTTTCCAAGACCACCTGCGATTATCAAGGTCAAGCCCAAGACCATCCAAAGCGAGTCCTCCATGTGTTTATGTAGATACCAAATGGCACCTACCATAACGACCAGTGTAATGATAGCAAATAACCACTGCTGGTCTTGTAGCATCGAAAAGGCTGCACCTCGATTTTGCAGGTAGGTCAAGCTAACGAAATTGGGAATCCAAGAGCGCACTTCACCCAGTGGAATCTGCTGGACGATATAGGATTTGACTAACTGATCCAGCGCAATCAAAAGCAGTACAATGACTGCCACTATTCCTCTTTTTTTCATGATTTCCTCTTCTGATTAAAATATTCTTGCATGACTTCTACAAAGAGAGTACCAGCTTGACTCAGCTCCACTTCCTCACGTTTGACATAAACCATGCGATTATCCAAATTATCCTTGAGACGAATAACTGTGATGCCATTGACACTGTCACTATCTAAAAATCCAGACCCTGTCGCATAGGCGTCCGTCCGCTCCAAAATACCATTCAAGGTGGCACGGTCTGTCACATTAAACATCTGTGAGCTAGCGCTGGTATCGACAAAATTCTCTGAATAATAAAGATACTCATCTTTCTCTTGAGTAAAACGAACTGTCGGTAGATCCGCTAAATCCTCCATGACCAATTCCTCTTTCTGAGCTAATGGATGCCCCTCGCGGAGATAAATGTGGGTATGGAAGGGAATCAATTCAATGACCTCAAGGCCTAGCTTTTCAACCCGTTGCATAATACCCTTTTTATTTTGATTGTTAAGGTAGATAATCCCAATCTCACTATGCCCTTGCGCTACTTCATCTAATATTTGAACAGTAGTTGATTCAAAAATACGGAAATTTTTATAGTCAGGATAGCGCTCTGAAAAGGCCGTAATGGTTGGTGGCAAGAAGTCATAGTGCTGACTAGCAATGGAAAATTCATCTTTTTCTTCTTCAGGATTGGCATACTGATTTTGAAAAATATCAAATCCTTTAACCAATTCTTGCGCTTTTTCATAGAATTCCATACCACGACGAGTCAAGAAAGTCCCTGAGCTGGTCCGACGGAAAATCTTAAAACCCAACTCTTTTTCCAAATCACGAACAGAAATGGACAGACTCGGCTGACTAACATACATCTTTTCAGCAGCTTCACGGAAAGTACCACTATTGGCAATGGCAACAACATAGCGTAATTGTTGAATGTTCATCTTCTACCCCCAACTTCTTTATCTTTTCATTATACCATATTTTAGAAGTTTTCCAAAAAGGAAAAAAGTCAGGAAATTTTCAAGTCTCAATAGAATACTCTAACATTCCAAGACAAGAATTAGAATAATGTCTTTTTTCAGTCCTTATCTGATTTCAAGCAAATAAAAACAGCAAATCTTGTTGATTTACCGTTTAAAACATAATACAAATTCGATTTACCATAAATTTATAAAAAAGCCTCTTCAATCCTATTAGCTATATCTGGACTTACCTCCCAAATCCCAACATAAGGTTGTTCAATATACTGTTTTTCTTTTATAGTATATAGATAGGCTACACTATCCTTTTCTTCATTCTGATGAGTGAATTTGATAATGATGTAATCTTTAACATTTGTCGGTTGATCATTTAAACTCTCAAAAGTTGTAGATTTGGACTGTTTCTGTATCTCCTTAATCAATGCTGAGATTTCTTCTCTCTTACTTATTGTTTTAATTTCTCCAGAGATACTTTTCTGTAGGAAAATTACAGAAATCCTTTCAGGTTCAGGAAGAATAAGTTTTTTCTTACTGACACAAGCAGATAGAATAAGAAAAGAGATTGAACAGACTATTATAGTGATAATTTTTTTCACACAGGTTCACATCCTTTCCATATTCCTACTTCCTTACTCAGATACAATTATAATATCAAATCTTAGCAATTTTTACAATATCTTATTCCCTCATAAACTTTATTACTGTAAAAGTTTTACATTCCACTATTTTATGATTGTATCTAAAAGATAAAGTAGCTGATAAATTCGCTTCTTACATAGAATTTTAAAATATGGGTATCAAAACAAAAAAACAGGCTCTCCGAAAAATCGGAAAGCCTTATTTAATGCTATTTCTAGCTTCCTCGCCTTTACATTTCAAGGCTCGGGATAAAAAGGTTCACTGAACCTTTTTATTTAGCGATTGGATAAACAGAAACCTGTTTTTATCGCGTCCTTTACGTTCAAAGCGTACTACGCCTTCAACTTTAGCGAACAAAGTATCGTCTCCACCACGTCCAACGTTTACACCTGGGTAGATGTGTGTACCACGTTGACGGTAAAGGATTGATCCACCTGTTACAGTTTGTCCGTCAGCTGCTTTAGCTCCAAGACGTTTTGCTTGTGAATCACGTCCGTTTGATGTAGAACCTCCACCTTTTTTGTGGGCGAAAAGTTGCAAGTTGTTAAGAGTCATTTTTAACATAATGTTTTCCTCCGTGTTAGTTTTCTGTGATAACTCTGGTTTGGACGAACTCTGAAGAGTTCTCCGATAAGTTTGCCATACCTAAGAAAAATGATTCAAAGAATAACTGGGTCATTTCTCTCTGGTGTGAAGGAAGATCTTTTGGAATTTCAACCATCAGATAGCCACCTTCATCTTCGTTTAATTCTAGGATTGGTTCATAGCCTGCAAATTTCTCAATAGAATTGATAAAGTTAATGGCAAGCGTAGAAACCGATGCACACACGACATCTAAGCCGTATTCGCCACTCTCGGCGTGTCCAGTAATTTCCGCACTCCTCAGCTCGCCATCTTCGGCTCTCTCAAAGACTGCCTGTATCATGTGTTCTCCTTAAAATTAAGCGTTGATTGCGTTGATGACAACTTTTGTATATGGTTGACGGTGACCTTGTTTACGGTGGCTACCTTTTTTAGGTTTGTACTTGTAAGTAACAACTTTCTTTTGTTTTCCTTGTTTTTCAACAGTTCCAACTACAGTAGCTCCAGCAACAAGTGGAGTTCCGACAACAGTGTTTTCACCACCAACAAGAACAACTTCGTTAAAAGTAACTTCTTGACCAGCTTCAACGTTCAATTTTTCAACGTAAACTGCTTGACCAACTTCAACTTTAACTTGTTTTCCGCCAGTTTTGATAATTGCGTATGTGCTCATTATGCACCTCCTATGATTTTTATGGGTTTCCCCGAATTTTTGTGAAGACTCGCCTAGCATCGTGGGACGAACCACTTAAACTTGAATAATCAAGCAACGATGTTCGTGCGGTTGCACAGGAACGTGCATAGTCAACTCTTCAAGTATAGCATATCTCCTATTTTCTTACAAGTAATAACACCTAAAATGAAGCTTTTTCTTTTACTTTTTTCCGCCACTTGGCAAAAAGCATGCTGAGGTAAAAAATACTCATCATAATAGGAACACCAAGAATGGTCTTTTCATGATAGAAAATCGTCAAATAGGCTGAAAAGACAACGCCAAGGACAAAACTACTAAGCAGGCTAACAAATATGAATCCTTCACGCAAAAAAGGTGTGTGCTTGGTTCGGAAATAATCTCCAAAAGCTAGCATGGTCCGTTTGATATTTCCTGTCATAAAAGCGTTATTATAGGCAATACCCGACACTTCTCCAAAAGCAGTTGTCACCAATCCCATACAGAAGGCCAAGGGAGGTACTAGATAGATATTATCTACAGTCTGCGGCACAAAACCAATAATGATTGATAAGATTGCTAAAGGAAGCAATGACAAAATTGGTTTTTTCACAATTCTCAATTTTTCCTTATAAACAGTTAATAAAAAGACCCCCATCATAAAAGCTAGCAAGGTCATTACTTTGGCACTGGCATCTGACACATTGTGTTGAATGAGCCCCACTGATAGAAAGACGACATTCCCAGTTTGTCCAGCAACAAGAGTATTCCCTCGCACAATAAACGTATAGGCATCTACATATCCTGCACAAAAAGTCAAAAAAAGCGCTAGCCTCTTAGACTGACGTGATATTTTTCTTATAGGTAATAACCTCATTTTTCCTCCCATTTCATTTACTCATCTCATTATTGTACCATTTTCTTTGGAAAGACCTAGTAGCTTATTTGAAATTTTTTACCCGCTGTTGGATAGTCCCGTCTATCTATGTTATAATGAAAGAAGGATTTGAAATCGGAAAAGGAGTAACTATGCTTAAATTAGGTGTTATCGGAACAGGGGCTATTAGCCACCACTTCATAGAAGCAGCCCATACCAGTGGAGAATACCAGCTGATCGCAGTCTATTCTAGAAAGTTAGAAACCGCAGCAACCTTTGCTTCTCGCTATCAGGATATCCAACTCTTTGAACAATCAGAGGACTTCTTCAAAAGCTCCTTTGATGTTGTCTATATTGCCAGTCCAAACTCCTTGCATTTTGCTCAGGCGAAAACTGCATTATCTGCTGGTAAGCACGTCATTCTTGAAAAGCCAGCTGTCACTCAGCCACAAGAATGGCTGGATTTGATTCAAACAGCTAAGGAAAATCACTGTTTTATCTTCGAAGCAGCTCGTAATTACCACGAGGAAACTTTTACTACTATAAAAAACTTTTTAGCAGACAAGCAAATTTTAGGGGCAGATTTCAACTATGCCAAGTATTCTTCCAAAATGCCTAACTTGTTGGCTGGGAAGATACCAAATGTCTTCTCAGATCGTTTTGCTGGCGGTGCTCTCATGGATTTGGGTATTTATCCTCTCTACGCTGCTGTTCGTCTTTTTGGAAATGCTGAGGACGCGACCTACATGGCTCAACAGCTTGACAATAGCATGGACCTGAATGGAGACGGAATCCTCTTTTACCCTGATTTTCAAGTTCATATCAAGGCTGGAAAAAACATCACTTCCAACCTTCCTTGCGAGATTTATACGACAGATGGAACCCTGACGCTCAACGCAATTGAGCATGTTCGCTCGGCTATTTTTACCGACCACCAAGGAAATCAAGTCCAGCTCCCTATCCAACAAGCTCCCCATACGATGACTGAAGAAGTCGCTGCATTTGCACACATGATCCAGCAACCAGATTTGAATCTCTACCAAACTTGGCTTGAAGATGCAAGTTCAGTTCATGAGCTACTATATACTATGCGCCAGACTGCTGGCATTAGATTTGAGGCAGAAAAATGAAAAACAAACTACCGACTGAATGGCAAACATTGAGTGATCAACTCGGTTTCCAAGAATTTACTCCCATTCAAACTCAACTATTTGAGCCCCTTTTTGCTGGAGAAAACCTCCTAGGAGTGAGCCCAACAGGAACTGGTAAGACCCTAGCTTACCTCCTACCAAGTCTTCTAAGAATACAAAAGAAAAAAGCCCAGCAACTCTTGATTCTAGCACCTAATACTGAGCTTGCTGGACAGATTTTTGATGTATGTAAAACGTGGGCTGAAGCCATCGGCTTAACTGCCCAACTCTTCTTATCGGGTTCGAGTCAGAAACGCCAGATTGAACGCCTAAAAAAAGGACCAGAAATTCTGATTGGAACCCCTGGTCGTATCTTTGAACTAATTAAATTGAAAAAAATCAAGATGATGAATGTGGAAACCATCATTCTAGATGAATTTGACCAATTGCTCGATGATTCTCAGATACACTTTGTCGAGAAAATTACTCACTACGCACCTCGTGACCACCAACTCGTCTACATGAGTGCGACAACCAAGTTTGACCAAAAGAAGATTGCGCCTAACACACGTACCATTGATCTCTCTGACCAAAAATTGGACAATATCCAGCACTTCTACATGCAGGTAGATCAACGTCACCGAGTGGATATGCTACGAAAACTGGCTCATGTAGAGGATTTCCGTGGTCTGGTCTTCTTTAACAGCCTATCAGACCTTGGAAGTGCAGAAGAAAAACTACAATATCGGGATATCTTGGCTGTTTCCCTCGCTAGTGATGTCAATGTCAAATTTAGAAAAGTCATCTTAGAAAAGTTTAAAGACAAGCAACTAACCCTACTTCTTGCAACAGACCTTCTGGCACGTGGAATTGATATTGATAGCCTAGAATGTGTCGTAAACTTTGATGTTCCTAGAGATATTGAAACCTACACTCACCGTGCTGGGCGTACTGGTCGTATGGGTAAAGAAGGCTATGTTATCACTCTCGTCACTCATCCAGAAGAAATCAAAAAACTCAAAAAGTTTACAAGTGTACGAGAAATTGTCCTAAAAAACCAAGAACTCTATATCAAATAAAGTCCCCCTTTGCTCTATGCACATCAAGTGTATAGGGCTTTTTTATGTACAATTCTTAAATTTTAGTTCAATATTCAAAAAAAGAACCTTGCAAAGCAAGATTCTTTTAGTGTCTGACTTAAATAATTGTTCTTCTGGGAACTAAATCGAATTAAGCTTCGATTTCTGTAACCATACCTGAACCAACAGTACGTCCACCCTCACGGATAGAGAATGTAGTACCTTGTTCTACGGCGATTGGGTGGATCAACTCAACGTCGATTGTCACGTTATCACCAGGCATTACCATTTCAGTACCTGCTGGAAGTTCGATTGAACCTGTAACGTCAGTAGTACGGAAGTAGAATTGTGGACGGTAGTTGTTGAAGAATGGAGTGTGACGTCCACCTTCTTCTTTAGTAAGGATGTAAACTTCACCTTTGAATTTAGTGTGTGGGTTGATTGAACCTGGTTTAGCGATAACTTGTCCACGTTCGATTTCATCACGTTGAACACCACGAAGAAGGACACCTACGTTATCTCCGGCAAGACCTTCGTCAAGTTGTTTACGGAACATTTCAACACCAGTAACAACTGCTTTTTTTGAGTTTCTTCTTTGATACCAACGATTTCGATTTCGTCGTTGACTTTAACGATACCACGGTCGATACGTCCTGAAGCAACTGTACCACGTCCAGTGATTGAGAATACGTCTTCGACTGGAAGAAGCAATGGTTTGTCAGTGTCACGTTCTGGTTCTGGGATGTACTCATCAACTGTGTTCATCAATTCCATAACGATGTCTTCGTATTTAGAGTCACCTTCAAGGGCTTTAAGAGCTGAACCTTGGATAACTGGAAGATCGTCACCTGGGAAGTCGTATTCTGACAATAGGTCACGGATTTCCATTTCAACCAATTCAAGCAATTCTTCGTCGTCAACCAAGTCAACTTTGTTCATGAAGACGATAAGGTGTTTAACACCAACCTGACGTGAAAGAAGGATGTGCTCACGAGTTTGTGGCATTGGTCCGTCAGTTGAAGCTACTACAAGGATAGCTCCGTCCATTTGAGCGGCACCAGTGATCATGTTTTTAACGTAGTCCGCGTGTCCTGGAGCGTCGATGTGAGCGTAGTGACGTTTTTCAGTTTCGTACTCAACGTGCGCAGTGTTGATAGTGATACCGCGTTCGCGTTCTTCTGGAGCAGCATCGATAGACGCATAGTCTTTAGGTTGGTTAACTGATGAAGGCAAGCGACGTGCCAAAACAGTTGTGATAGCTGCAGTTAGGGTAGTTTTACCGTGGTCAACGTGTCCGATAGTACCAATGTTAACGTGTGGTTTACTACGATCGTATTTTTCTTTTGCCATTTGAGTAAAAGCCTCCAATAAAATATATTTTATAGATAGACAGTAGGCAATACAGTCTAACTTTCCTTACTATTTTATCAAATTTCAGCTAAATTGCAAGTGTTTTACAAAGTTTTTGTGAATTATTCTTAATCTACTAATCTAAACGGCACTTCCACTCCTATCACTTGCCTAAATAAAAAGAAAAATCAGGAATTTCCTGACTTTTACTTGGCTAGTTCTCTTTCTCGTTCTTTCATTATTTTATGATTTTCATACAAGCGAGATAAGAACTTAGAAATCTCTTTTAAGATAGAATAAGTTGGTACAGCGACAATCATACCAATGACACCATAGATATTACTTGATAACAAAAGTAATACTAAAATCGTAATTGGATGAACCTTCATCACTCCCACCTACGATTCGAGGGTAGAGGATATTTCCATCCACTTGTTGAATGATTAGCATATAAACAACTGCAATCAGCATTCTATGAGGATCCGTAAAGACATTGGCAATAATCATCGGAATCAAGCCGATACTTGGTCCTACATAAGGAATGAGATTGGCTAATGCCTGAAAAGATGGCGAAGACCAAAGCGTATTTTAAACCGATCACGCTATATCCGATAAAGGCCAAACAACCAATAATAATCGCATCAATGGCGACTCCACTAATATAGCGAGCAATTGTTGCATTCAAATTTTTTAAGAGGCCTGCAATATGCAACTTATCTCTCTTTAAAACAGTACGTTCAAGCATCGGTAAAAATTTGTGACCATCTAACAAAAAATAAACCAAAAACACAGGGGTCATGATAATAATCAAAACAGTACTAAAGAGAGCGGATAGGACACTTCCGACACTATTGGTAACACTATTTAGGATATTTTGTAAAATATCTACATAGGATAGATTTAACTGTTGAATAGTCGCTTGAATATCCAAATTTTGAAAGGCTGGATAAGTAGATAAATCCACAATCAAATCTTGTAAACGACTGTAGATAGTCTGGCTAGTCGCAATCAAGCTGGTCAACTGATTGACCAAAATCGGTAAGAGATAGACTACCCCAATAACTAGCCCCCAAACCAAGGCACACAAGGTTAGTAGAATACCAATGATACGATTAATTTTGAAATACTTTTGTAAAAAATTTACAATAGGATTGGTCAAATAATATAAAAAACCACCTAAAAGAAAGGGAATCATTATAGTGTTTGCGACACTTACAAAAGGTGTAATAATCCCACCCATCTGTCTCCATAAATAAAAGATGATGGTTAATAGTAAAATCTCACTGGTCCAAAAAAATAATTTATTCTTACGAAACATGGGGTACCTCCATTCATCTATTTTACCACACTTTCAAAAAAGCTTCTTTCTTCTATCATGAAACTGGGAATATTTTTTTCTTTATGTTAGAATAAACTTACTATGAAAAAAATAATTTTAACTCTACTAACCTTATCCGTAATTGGATCAGCTTCTACTGTTGCCGCTCAAGATTTTAATATTGCCGCAAAACATGCCATTGCTGTTGAGGCGAATACTGGAAAAATACTTTATGAAAAAGATGCAACTCAGCCAGTCGAAATCGCTTCAATCACAAAATTGATTACAGTTTATCTTGTCTATGAAGCCTTGGAAAACGGCAGTATTACACTATCAACTCCGGTAGATATTTCTGATTATCCTTACAGATTAACGACAAATTCCGAAGCAAGCAACGTCCCTATGGAGGCTCGTAATTATACAGTCGAGCAGCTACTAGAAGCAACACTGGTATCCAGTGCTAACAGTGCAGCCATTGCTCTAGCTGAGAAAATTGCTGGCTCAGAAAAAGATTTCGTCGATATGATGCGGGCAAAACTCTTGGAATGGGGAATTCAGGATGCCACTGTTGTCAATACGACGGGTCTTAACAATGAAACTCTAGGGGATAACATTTACCCAGGTTCTAAAAAAGATGAAGAAAATAAGCTTAGTGCTTATGATGTCGCTATTGTTGCTCGTAACCTCATCAAAAAGTACCCACAAGTCTTGGAAATCACCAAAAAACCTTCTTCTACTTTTGCTGGAATGACAATCACTTCGACCAACTACATGTTAGAAGGAATGCCTGCTCATCGAGGAGGCTTTGACGGACTGAAAACAGGAACGACAGACAAAGCTGGTGAATCTTTTGTTGGTACTACTGTCGAGAAAGGAATGAGGGTTATCACAGTTGTTTTGAATGCAGACCATCAAGACAATAATCCTTACGCTCGTTTCACAGCTACATCTTCACTAATGGATTATATCTCTTCTACATTCACACTTCGCAAAATCGTTCAAAAAGGCGATGCCTATCAAGATAGCAAAGTCCCTGTACAAGACGGAAAAGAAGATACAGTCACTGCTGTTGCCAAAGATGATATCTCTCTAATTGAACGTGTTGGGAATCAATCTTCCAAATCTGTTCAATTCACACCTGATTCCAAAGCAATCCCAGCACCACTTGAAGCTGGAACAGTGGTTGGCCATTTAACTTATGAAGACAATGACTTGATTGGTCAAGGTTACATTACCACTGAACGTCCTAGTTTCGAAATGCTAGCAGAAAAGAAAGTTGAAAAAGCCTTCTTCTTAAAAGTTTGGTGGAATCAGTTTATCCGCTTCATCAACGAAAAATTATAAAAAAATCGCGATTTTAAACCGCGATTTTTTTGTTACAAGTTCATCTTCAAAGTCCTTGATTTTGGGTAAATCTAATACTCAATGAAAATCAAAGAGCAAACTAGGAAGCTAGCCACAGGTTGCTCAAAGCACCGCTTTGAGGTTTCAGATAAAGCCGACGTTGTTTGAAGAGATTTTCGAAGAGTATAAAATCAAATTTTACCCAACTGACCCTTCCATTTCGTAACTAATCAAGCGGTTGAGCTCAACGGCATATTCCATTGGAAGTTCTTTAGTGAAGGGTTCTACAAATCCCATAACAATCATCTCAGTTGCTTCAGATTCTGACAAGCCACGGCTCATGAGATAATAGAGTTGTTCTTCAGAAATCTTAGAAACCTTAGCTTCGTGTTCCAAAGCAACTTGCGAGTTGTGAATTTCATTAAATGGAATAGTATCTGATGCTGACAAGTCATCCATGATAATGGTGTCACACTCGATGTGAGAGACAGATTTCTTAGAGTTTTTATTAAAGGTTACTTGTCCACGATAGTCAACCTTTCCTCCACCTTTAGCGATGGATTTAGACACGATAGACGAGCTTGTATGTGGTGCGTTGTGAATCATCTTGGCACCCGTATCCTGGTGTTGCCCTGCATTAGCAAAGGCAATAGAAAGCATGGTACCACGCGCCCCTTCTCCATCTAGGTAAACAGATGGGTATTTCATAGTTGTCTTGGCACCCAAGTTTCCATCAATCCACTCAACAGTGGCATCCTTTTGAGCCTTAGCACGCTTTGTTACCAAGTTATAGACGTTATCAGACCAGTTTTGGATGGTCGTATAGCGCATATAAGCTCCGTCCAAGGCAAAGATTTCTACGATGGCAGCATGCAAGCTGTTACTTGAATAAGTAGGTGCTGTACATCCTTCTACATAATGAACACTTGCTCCCTCATCAACGATAATCAAGGTACGTTCAAACTGACCTGTATTTTCGTTGTTGATACGGAAATAAGTTTGAAGCGGAATATCTACCTTAACACCTTTTGGTACGTAGATAAAGGTTCCACCTGACCATACTGCCGAATTGAGGGCTGCCAACTTGTTATCTGTCGGCGGTACCAACTTGGCAAAGTATTGTTTAAACAAGTCTGGGTATTCCTTGAGGGCAGAATCCGTATCTGTAAAGATAATCCCCAATTTTTGGAACTCTTCCTTCATGTTGTGGTAAACCACTTCTGACTCATACTGGGCAGAGGCACCAGCTAGATAAGCACGCTCAGCTTCAGGAATCCCGATACGTTCAAAGGTTTCTTTAATTTTTTCAGGAACCTCATCCCATGAACGAGCTGGTTTATCAGATGGTTTTTGGTAGTAGATCAGGTCATCAAAGTCAATCTCTGACAAATCTGCTCCCCAAGTTTGCATGGGCATTTTTTTGAAGGTTTCATAAGACTTCAAACGGAATTCTAACATCCACTCAGGTTCTCCCTTAGCAGCTGATAGTTCACGAATGACATCTTCGTTCAATCCTTTGCCTGTCGATAGGACAGGCTCTACATCGTCATGGAAACCAAATTTATATTCACCAAGGTCAATTGGTTTTGGTTCTACTCTTTCTTCAGCCATAATATCCTTTCTTTCATTCTTCATTTATACTGATTCATAAGACAAAAGAATCTTGTCTTACTTGTTTTCTTGATTTTCAATTGTTTTTTTCAGAGCATTCCAAGCTAAGGTTGCACACTTAATTCGTTGAGGGAATTTGGCAACACCTGACAAGAAAGCTGCATCACCTAGTTGGTCTTGGCGTTCATCTTTTTGCCCTTGAACCATTTCAGAAAAAATGGTCGCAAGTTCTAAAATTTCTTCTTTGGTTTTTCCTAAAACTGCGTCCGTCATCATACTAGCAGATGCTGTAGAGATAGTGCAACCTGAGTTTAGAAAAGCGATATCTTCCAAACGATCCTCTGCATCAAACTTGACAGAGAGATTGATAACATCTCCACAGGTCGGATTGTTGAGACTAATCTGTTTAGCATCTTCTAACTTCCCTTGGTGATGTGGATTTTTCGAATGGTCCGCTACCACTGCCATATAAAGGCTATCTAGTTTAGAAAGTGCCATTGAAAAACTCCTTTGTCTTTTGTAAGGCATCGACTAGCTTGTCGCAATCTGCCTTGGTATTGTAGATATAAAAACTTGCACGAGCTGTAGCTGGAACGTCCAAATACTGGAGCAAGGGTTGAGCGCAATGGTGACCCGCACGAACAGCCACTCCTTCATAATCCAAAGCAGTCGCAAGGTCGTGCGGATGAAGGTCACCTAGGTTAAAGGCAATGACACCCGAACGTTGAGCCAAGTCCTGCGAACCATAAATGGTCAATCCTTCAATCGCCTGCAGTTTTGGAAAGACGTATGCAATCAGTTCCTGTTCATGGGCTTCAATCGCATCCATACCAATCTTTTCAAGATAATCTACTGCCGCAGCAAGTCCAATTGCACCTGCCATATTAGGAGTTCCAGCCTCAAATTTCCAAGGTAATTCCTTCCAACTAGCAGATTGTTCATAAACGAAATCAATCATTTCGCCCGCCAAATTCTACTGGTGACATTTGTTCCAGATACTTTTCTTTTACCGTAAAGAACACCGATACCAGTCGGACCAGCCATCTTGTGACCTGAAAAGGCAAAGAAGTCCACATCCAAGTCCTGAACATCGATCTTCATATGAGGCGTAGATTGAGCACCATCCACCACCATGATAGCTCCAACTTGGTGGGCCAATTGAGTGATTTCTTTTGATTGGATTGACCACACCCAAGGACATTTGAGGCGTGAGCAAGGGAGACAAACTTAACTTTATCAGTCAATTTAGCTCGCAAATCATCCATATCCAGAGCTCCATTCTTGAGATAGACATAGACAAGCTCTGCCCTCAGTCTTACGGCAGGCTTCCTGCCAAGGAATGATATTGGAATGGTGTTCCATGACGGAAATCAAGACCTGGTCTCCCTCAGTCAAGACTTCCTCAGCATAGCGCGCTACCCAGTTAAGACTGGTTGTCGTTCCTCTAGTAAAGAGAACTTCCTTTGTAGACCCTGCATTGATAAACTTACGAATGGTTTCACGAGCCGCCTCATAAGAAGCTGTCGCCCTTTCTGCCAAGGTATGAACGCCACGATGAACATTGGCATTGTCGTTCTCATAGTAGCGGTTAATCGTCTCCAGAACTGCTAGTGGTTTTTGTGTCGTCGCAGCATTGTCCAAATAAACCAATGGTTCATCATTAACAATCTGGTCTAAAATTGGAAAATCCTTGCGAATCACTTCTACATCTAACATAGGCTACCCCTTAGCGTTTTGACAATTTTTCTTCGATAGTCGCAATCATTTCATCACGAACTTCCTTGACTGGAATCTCAACGATAACGGAGCCAAGGAAACCACGAACAACCAAACGTTCTGCAGTTGCCTTATCCAAGCCACGGCTCATGAGGTAGTACATATCTTCTGGATCTACCTGACCGATAGAAGCCGCGTGACCTGCAGTTACGTCATTTTCATCAATCAAAAGAATTGGATTGGCATCTGAACGCGCTTGGTCTGAAAGCATAAGAACACGGCTCTCTTGTTGCGCATCTGCTCCCTTAGCACCCTTGATAATGTGGCCAATACCATTGAAGGTCAAAGGTTGCTTTTTCAAGAATAACCCCATGTTGAAGGATATTTCCGATTGAGTTGCAACCATAGTTAGTCACTCGCGTATCAATCCCTTGTACCTGACGACCACTTGAAAGAGCTACAACCTTGAGATCTGCATGGCTACCATTTCCAATCAAGTCACTATCAAAGTCCGCAACAACGTTCCCTTCGTTCATAACACCAATCGCCCAGTCAATGCTTGCATCGTTGCCTAATTTACCACGACGGCTAATGTAGGCAGTGACGTTTTCACCTAGACGGTCAATCGCCGCAAACTTCACTTGAGCACCAGAACGCGCAATCACTTCTACTGTGATATTGGCAGTTGCTTTGGCACTTCCTTCACCGCGTGACTCTAAACGCTCCAGATAACTAATCTTAGAATTTTTACCAGCGATAATCATAATATGCTTGTTAAACGGCACATCACTATCGCTGTCTTGATAGAAAATTCCTTCGATTGGTTCTTTAATCTCAACATTATCAGGAATATAGAGAACAGCACCACTGTTGAAATAAGCTGTATGGTAGGCTGCCAACTTGTCATCGTCATACTTAACAGATGACATGAAGAATTCCTCAATAAGCTCTGGAATTTCTTCTAAAGCTGAGTGGAAATCTGTAAATACAACACCCTGTTCAGCCAACTCAACTGGAATTTGTTCAAAAACAGTTTGAGTACCTACTTGCACCAACTTCAAGTGATTATCTAGTGCAGTGAAATCTGGAACATTTGCTGATGGCTCACTTTCTGTAATCGTTCCATCACCCAGATTCCAACGGTGGAATTTGACACGCTCAATAACTGGTAATTCCAAAGTCTCAATCTTGTCAAAAGCTTTTTGACGGAGATCAGCCAACCAGCTTGGTTCAGCGTGCATTTCTGAAAAAAGTTTAATATTTTCTTTAGTCATTTACTTCTCCTAAAAGATACGAGGGAATTACAATTCTTCCTTGTAGTCGTAGCCAAGTTCTTCAGCTAGTTTTGCGTATCCTTCACGTTCCAAACGCGCAGCCAATTCTGGACCACCTGAAAGGACAACACGACCTTCCATCATGACGTGTACCACATCAGGTGTGATGTAGTTCAAAAGACGTTGGTAGTGAGTGATAATCATAGCACCAAAGCCTTCACCACGCATGGCATTCACACCTTTAGAAACAACTTTAAGGGCATCAATATCAAGACCAGAGTCAATCTCATCCAAAAGGGCAAAAGTTGGTTCCAACATCAAAAGTTGAAGAATTTCATTACGTTTTTTCTCACCACCAGAGAAACCTTCGTTGAGGTAACGCTCTGCCATTTCTTCTTTCATGTTGAGCAATTCCATCTTCTCGTCTAGTTTAGTAATAAACTCACGAACTGAAATCTTCTCATCGTCTTCTTTACCAGCATTCATAGCTGCACGAAGAAACTCAGCGTTAGTAATACCAGGAATTTCTGATGGGTATTGCATAGCAAGGAAAAGTCCCATACGCGCACGCTCATCAACTTCCAATTCAAGGATGTTTACGCCGTCAAACAAGACTTCACCTTTGGTAACTTCATAGTTTGGATTTCCCATGATAGCGGCAGAAAGAGTCGATTTACCAGTACCATTTGGCCCCATGATAGCGGCGATTTCTCCTGTTTTCAGGGTCAGGTTAACCCCTTTTAAAATTTCTTTTCCTTCAATCTCAACGTGAAGATCTTTGATCTCTAATACTGACATGATAGTTCCTTTCTTTTTCAAGGCCTTTACAGTACTTACTAGAAACATACTTGATTTCCCTAGAAAACACGGTAAAAGGTCAATAAATATACTTTTATAGTATAACAAAAAAAAAAAGCCCAAAAGGCTTTGATTTTGTCTAGAAGCTGAGGACTAGTCTTTTCCTTTTAAATGTTGGTCAATAACATCTACAATCTTGCCCATCAAATAACTAACTCTAAAGTTTCTAAAGAGCAAAATGGCCCAAAAGGTTGCCATAATATAGCGACCAGTCATCCAGGCTTCATTGAAAAAATAGGTCTCAGCAGCTGTAAACAGCGCGATGATAATAAATTGTTGTCTATTCATAAACTTATTGTATCATGAAATCTTTCTTTAGTCTTCCTCTACCTTCACTTTATCAGCCAAAAATTCAAATCCTTCAGGAATCAGACTTTCTTCTGCTTCTTTTTCAGTTTGGGAAGATTTGGCTTTGGCTGAAAAGGCTGCGCGAACTTCTTTCCATTCCTCCATGGAAATGGCTAAAATCTCAGGTGAAAAACCTGCTGCCTGACTGAGGATATTGCCAAACATGGTGTTGAGATTGTCTCGTTTCATGGTTTGACCAGCATTGAAGTTAGACTCAAAAGCAAGAATAGCATGGTGTTCATTGGCCGCAACTGGTTGAGAACCAACTAGCAGAGCCTTGTCTGGCCCACCAAGACTTTCAATTACCTCTCCCCAGGCATTTTGTAAACGAATCAGATTTTGACGTGCTAAATCAGGATTTTCGACGGCCTCTTGTAAGATCGATTGAACTTTATTGCGATCCACACGATAGACTGTCTTGCTCGCTGCTGGTCGGCTAGGCACTGGACTTGTTGGCTTGGGTATAGTTCCTACATTTGCGAGTTCTTGTTTGAGACGCGCAACTTCCTGTCTCAATGCAACAATTTCACTTTCAACCGCTCCTGAAAGAGCTGATTCAGGCTTAATCTCCGCCAAACGGATGGTCATCATCTCAGCATAAATCTTGGGCTGCAAACTAGACTTAATATCTGCTAAACTGACTGTCGCCAAGCGAATCATTTCAAACAGATTTTCCTGAGGAAGTGCCAAATTCTCTACAAAGACTGGACTATGATGAGTGTTTTCTCCACCTGTTTGAACAATTAACAAATCTCTTAAATAGTGCAAAAGGTCGGTCACAAAACGAGTCATGCTCTTACCATTGTCAAAAAGAAGATTCAAGCAAGACAAAGCCTTGGGAACATCCTGTTGAGACAAGGCAGCCACATAATCATCCAAGGCTGATAGACTAATGGTACCAGTAATTTCTTCAGAGATGGCAGTCGTCAGCTCATTTCCCTGTGTCAAACTCAGGGCTTGATCCAAAATAGACAAGGCATCTCGCATTCCACCTTCAGCCCGTCTGGCAATGATTTCCACAGCCTCTGGTTCAGAACTGATATTTTCTTTTTCTAAGATATAGTGGATATGTTCCTTAATATCCTGTGTCTTAATTGATTTAAATTCAAAACGTTGCACACGGGATAGAATAGTGGCAGGAATCTTGTGCAATTCAGTAGTGGCCAAAATAAAGACCACATTCTGTGTTGGCTCTTCCAGAGTCTTTAGGAGGGCATTAAAAGCCCCTGTAGACAGCATGTGAACCTCATCTATGATATAAACCTTATAACGAGCAAGGCTAGGCGCATAGGTAGATTTATCACGAATTTCACGGATTTCATCCACCCCATTATTAGAGGCAGCATCCATTTCAATGACATCTTCTAAACTACCGTCCGTCACTGCTTGACAAATATAGCAGTTATTACAAGGTTCACCACCCACTTGATTTGGACAGTTCATAGCTTTGGCAAAAATCTTAGCTACACTGGTTTTTCCCGTTCCACGAGGACCAGAAAAAAGATAAGCATGACTTATTTTCTCTTGCTCTACTGCTTGTTTAAGAGTCTTAGCCACAACTTCCTGTCCAACCAACTGGGAGAAGTTTTGACTTCTATATTTTCGATAAAGTGCTTGATACATTAGGCTTTCTCCCCAAACATTGTAAAGTCCCATTCTGTCTTTTCAAGCAAAATAGCGACAAATTGTTCCAAATAATCTCGATCCATAGCATCATAATCATCAATCTCTGAAGAATCCAGATCCAGAACCCCAAGTAATTGACCATTCTTTATCATAGGCACAACAATTTCACTTTTAGCTCGACTATCACAAGAAATATAGTTGGGATAAGTTGTTACATCACCAACCAGAACAGTTTCCTGAAAATGAGCTGCCTCCCCACAAACACCTTTTCCCAGTGCAATACGAATGCAGGAAACACCTCCTTGGAAGGGACCTAGAACCAATTCCTTTCCATCGAACAGATAAAAACCTGCAAATACGGTATTAGGAAAGCGTGATTTTAGAAGAGCACTGGCGTTGGAAAGATTAGCCAAAACATTGGTTTCACCATCCAATAAAAAAGAGAGCTCCTCATTTAACATTTGATAACGTGATTGTTTTTCTGATTCTAACATAGAACTATTATATCAAAAAAGGCTTACAGACAAAAGAAAAATCCCTTGTTTAGTAAACAAAGGATTTTGTGAATTTTCAATTTGATTAAAGTTCGATATCACCGAACAAGTCAGCCATTGAGAATCCTGTTTGTGTTTCTGGAAGTTCGAAATCACGTTTTTCTTGACGTTTTGGACGACGTGGACGAGCAGCACGTTTTTCTTCTTTTTGTCCTTCTTCTTGAGCTGGACGCTCTTCAAGAGCTTTGATAGAAAGTGATACGCGCTCTGCATCTGCGTTAACTTCAAGAACTTTAACTTTAACTTCTTGACCAACTTTAAGAGCTTCTTTAGGATTTTCAATACGTTTGTGTGAAATTTGTGATACGTGAACAAGTCCATCGATACCTGGCAATACTTCAACAAATGCACCGAAGTCAGTCAAACGTTTAACTGTTCCTTCTACTACATCACCTTTAGCCAATTTTTGTTCAACGCCATCCCATGGTCCAGGTGTTGTTGCTTTAAGTGAAAGTGATACACGTCCTTCTTCTTCGTTAAGATCAAGGATTTTCACTTCAATTTCTTCACCAACAGTTACAACTGATTTTGGTGATACGTTACGTTCGTGTGACAATTCAGTCAAGTGAACCAATCCGTCAACACCACCAAGATCGATGAAAGCACCAAAGCTTGTGATACGAGCAACTTTACCAGTTACTACATCACCAACAGCCAATTTACCGAATACTTCAGCGCGAGCTGCTGCAGTAGCTGCTTCAACAACTTCACGACGTGAAAGGATGAAGCGGTTTTCTTTAGCGTCAACTTCTTTGATTTTTAGCATCAAATTCTTGACCTACAAAAACGCTCAGTGTTACGTACGAAACGAGTATCCAACATTGAAGCTGGGATGAAATCCACGAACACCTTCAAATTCTACTGAAAGTCCACCTTTAACGGCACGAGTTCCTTTAACAGTAACAACTTCTTCTTCGCGACCAACAAGTTTGTCCCATGCTTTGCGAGCTTCAAGGCGTTTTTTAGATACAAGGTATGTAACTGTATCAGTATCTTTACCAACTACTTGACGAAGTACAAGAACATCCAATACTTCTCCTACTTTAACAAAGTCATTGATATCTGCATCGCGATCGTTTGTCAATTCGCGAAGAGTCAAGACACCTTCAACACCAGTTCCAGAGATTGCAACGTTAGCTTGAGTCGCATCAACTGTCAATACTTCAGCACTAACAACATCACCAGTCTCAACTTGGCTAACGCTATTTAGCAAATCTTCAAATTCGTTCATCTAAAAAATCCTCCAACAATCAAGTTTCTTTCTTAAACTTGACATACTTATAATTTTTTTCCTAAGCACCCGCAAGGACATGTTTCATATCGTTCACGTCTTTCAATTATAAAAAAATAAAAATACCCTAAGATATTTTGCTTTTTTTATCTTGATTATTACCTAAGAACTGGGGTAGCTGGATTCGAACCAACGCATGAGGGAGTCAAAGTCCCTTGCCTTACCGCTTGGCTATACCCCATTGATGAAATGGAGAGAGAGGGATTCGAACCCCCGAACCCGAAGGAGCGGATTTACAGTCCGCCGCGTTTAGCCTCTTCGCTATCTCTCCTACAATCAACATGGACTATTATATCATGAAAATTTTAAAAAAACAATACTTATTTTGCTAAATTATAATTTTCAATCAAAATTTCCACAGCTTTTTCCAATTTTTTATAAAAACTATCGACATTCCCATTCTTTATGATGGCAAATTGTCCATCTAATTCGGCAATTTCTCCGATAATTTTTTTACCAATGGTCAAAGTATAGCCTTCAAAACTGTCTTTTCCAACATTAACTTTGGCGTCTGCTACTTGAATTTCAATTTTTTTATCTTTCTTACTCATTTCATACCCCTCTTTACTTTTTCTATTCTACAAGAAAATCCTAAAACTAGCAAGAAAAAACTCTATATCAGGCTTCTCTGATATAGAGTTTTATATAAACAACCTCAATCGATTTAGCATAGCTGGTAGTGAGTAAACAAGCATAATTGACTATCCTTTTTAGGTTATTAGTGAATTTCACCACCTACTAACTGCAAATCCTTATCTTTGTAGTCTACAATAGCTTCAATAGCTACCTCTATGCCTCTTACAATATCACATAGACTCATTCCTGCAGTATTCGGCTTATTTACTACTTGTTCCATCATATATGGAATATGCATGAAACCTGCTCTCATATTAGGGAATTTTTTATCCACTAAATAAAGAGCTTGGTACATCAAATGATTGCAAACAAAGGTTCCTGCACTATTGGATACAACTGCCGGAAGCCCCTGTTTTTTGATAGCTTGCACCATCGCTTTGATAGGTAAGCTACTAAAATAAGCCGATGCTCCATCAATACGAATCGGTGTATCAATTGGTTGATTGCCTTCGTTATCAGGTATGCGAGCATCATCTTGATTAATAGCCACTCGTTCAGGTGTTAAGCCGGTCCTGCCTCCTGCTTGTCCAATACAAAGTACAACATCTGGTTGATATCGTAATATTTCTGCCTCTAAAACTTCTGACGACTTATAAAAAACTGTTGGAATTTCTACCCAGCGAACTTCAGCCCCATTAATCTCAGATGGTAATAATTTTACAGCCTCCAAAGCTGGATTAATCTTTTCACCTCCAAAAGGATTAAAACCTGTAACCAATATTTTCATTTTATTTTCCTTTACTAAAACGCGAGAAAGTACATTAAGAATATGTGGATAACAATCATTACTAGAGCAACACCTGCTTGGGCCTTTATAACTCCATTCTGATCTTTCATATCCATCAATGCTGCTGGTAGAGCGTTAAAATTAGCAGCCATTGGGGTCAATAAGGTCCCACAATAACCTGCTGTCATGGCAAGAGCACCAGCCACAATTGGATTAGCTCCCAGAGCAAATACAAAGGGAGCTCCAATACCTGCTGTAATAACGGTGAATGCTGCAAAAGCATTTCCCATAATCATTGTGAATAGAACCATTCCAAGAACATAGGCCAAAACTCCTATAAAGCGATTATCTGAAGGAACAATACCGCTAATCAGATGAGAGATAACATCACCAACACCTGCTACAGTAAAAATAGCCCCCAAAGCCCCTAATAATTGGGGAACAATCCCACTTGTTGAAACTTGCTGAGTCATTCGATTATTTTCTGATAACAGACTCTTAGGGTGACTATTGGTAATCACAAGAACAGAAATTATAGCAAACAAGGCGGCAAGGCTAATCGAAATCTTGCTAAATTCTGGAATCATTTGCGCCAAGACCAACGCAAGTATTGCCATCAGCATAACTGGAATAAAAATTTTATTTTTCAATCTGTTAGATTCAATATTGGCTTTTATTTCATCTAAGGATGGCAAGGTTCTGATACGGACTTGCTTAAACAACGTTAACAGCGATAATAGGATTACAATAATACCAATACTCATATTTGGCATATAGGAACCACCTATAAACGTAATAGACAATAGAGTCCAAAATGCAGATGTTCCAAATCGAACTGGGTTTGTTTTATCTTTATAACTACAATAGGCTGTGTGGAGAAATTGACAACCAATCACAATATAGGTCAACTCTAATAATTGCTTTGCCAACTCTGTCATTTTTGTTCTCCTCCCCTAGTCTTTTCTGATGTCAATTTTTTATCAAATAAATAATTGTAAACCCCCACTACAATAAGTGTTATAACAGCAACAATAATAGATGCAGAAGCAATCCCTGCATAATTGCTTTCATAGCCTAACTGATCTAATGTTCCCCCTATCAAGAGGACTCCCCCAGCACCTACAAACGTATTTTGAGCAAAGAAATTTCCAAAATTTTCATTCGCAGCCGCACGCGCTTTTATTGTCTCATCTTCAACCTCTGTTAACTTTCTACCTAATTGAGACTCTGCTGCTGCTGCTCCCATAGGTTGAACCAAAGGTCTGACAAACTGAGGGTGTCCTCCTAGACGAATTGAAAAGAAACCAGCTAACTCTCGAATAAAGAAATAAACTGTATAGAAGTTTCCAACTGTCAGACCTTTAATCTTTCGAATCAAATCAATTGATCGTTGCTTGAGTCCAAAGGTTTCTGACAGCCCCACAAGAGGCAAGGTAACCATAAAAATCGTGAGCACTCTCTGATTGCTAAATTCTTTTCCCAAAATCTCCAAAAATTCAACGAGAGAAACACCTGAAACTAAAGCTGTAACCAAACCAGCTAAGACTACTGTTGCAATTGTATCAAATTTTAAAATAAAACCCACAACAATGATTGCTATTCCTATTAGTTTAATCTACTCCATATCAAACTCCTTTATATCCAAAATGACAGTATTTTTAAAATTTTATCAAGAGCAATACCATTCCTTATTTAATATGTTTTTCTAGTTCTTTCTGGTACTTACCGTTTGATTCCAATTTTTCTTTTTGCCATTTTTTCAGTGCTTCTTCATATTCTTTTGTTGTAACGATATCTTTTTGCAATTTCATCCCTTTAAAGATATATGGGTCGCCCTTAATACCAACTTGTGAGTATGGTTTTGAGAATGGCACTACATTACTTACAACTGGTGAACCACCAGATGAGGCTGTCGGCATCAATAATGAACTATCTGTCAACCAAGCTTGAGCCATGGCATATTTTTCATAGCGTTCTTCAAGATTTGTAGTTTCTGAATCGGCATCATCCAATAATTTCTTATACTGGTCCAAACCAAGTTTAGCTACAACATCCTTATCTTTCCCTTTAGTAATACCAAGGTGTTTCATAGCAGAACCTGATTTAGGATCCATGATATTCAAGTAAGATGCTGGGTCTTGATAACTTGGAGCCCATCCTGTACTGTTCAAATCATAGTCTTTTTGAGAAGGAACACGCGCTTGAGAAGTGATTGTTTCCTTTTCATTATCTGTCATTTGAAGAACGTCGATGACAACATTTTCAGCACCAAGAGTTGATTCAATAGACTGTTTGAAAGAGTTGCTTTGTTGAACTGCGATGGTATCTGTTTGTTCAACTGGGACATCCAAGTGAATTGGGAATGTTACCCCTTTAGATTCCAAGTCTTTCTTAGCTTTTTCGAACGCAGCTTTAGCCTTGTCAGGGTTGTAGATAGAATCCTTACCGTCAACTAGCTCAACACCTTTCCACTGGTCACCATAGTTCACCAACTCTGCTTGAGCGATTTGACCAAAGTTTTTACCACCTGCTTGTACAAAGTTGTCAGGAACGAGGCTGTTACGAATAATCTTGTCCGCACCGTCTTCACCATTTAGCTGGGCGCATAAGAATGGCGATTGAAGGCAAAGTTGATAGCCTGACGGAAGTCCTTATTAAGCATAGCCTCTTTTGTAGAAGTCTTTTGCTCTTCACTTGTTTTCGCAGTTTTATTATATGACTGACGATTTACGTTAAAGGTGAAGTAATAGCTACTTGAGTCCTGTGGGCTATAAGTGATTTTATCTCCGTATTGTTCCAAAGTAGAAGCAAAGTTTGAGCTACTTGGGAAGAGACGGGCTGTCGTATAGGCACCAGAAGAGAAGCTACGAATCAACGATTCCTGATCAGAACCATCGTAGTAAGTCAATTTAATCTTCTCGATTTTTACTTTTTCTTTATCCCAGTAGTTTGGATTTTTCTCGTATTCGATCAACGATTTAGACGTCAAGGTCTTCAGTATATAAGGACCATTGTAGAGAATTCCTGCTGGAGTAACCGCTCCATAATCTTTACCTGATGCCTTCAAAAACTCTTCATTTACAGGCAACATCGTCGCTGTTGTAACTTTAGAGTTCCAGAAACTTTCCGGTTTGTTTAGGGTATATTCAACTGTGTAATCGTCCAAGGCCTTGACACCAACTGTAGAGAAATCATTAGTCTCACCAGTCATGTAGGCATCCAAGCCCTTGATTGAATTTTGGATGAGAGAAACACCGTCTGACTTGCCGTCAGCTACGTGTTTAAGTCCTGTCACAAAGTCATGGGCTGTTACTTCTGCGTATTCTTCACCTTCTGATGTGTACCATTTAACTCCTTTACGAAGTTTATAGGTATAAGTCAAACCATCTTTGAGACAGACCAATCTTCAGCCAAGGAAGGAATAACATTCCCGTATTGGTCGTTTTCCATCAATCCATCAACCACGTTCCCGATGACATCTGTTGTAGATGTACGAGTCGCTACACTATAGTCCAAAGACGCAGGATCTACTGCATAGACATATGAAAATGTTGTCGGTGCATCTGCTTCTTTATCAGCTTTTCCACAAGCTACTAATAGAGCTGTTGTGCTCAGGACCACTCCTGCTGTTAAGAGCCACTTTTTCGATTTCATAAAAAATCTCCTTTAGTTTATTTTAATCTACTTTTACAATCCAACCTTCTGGTGCTTCAATATCGCCAAACTGAATTCCTGTCAATTCATCATATAATTTACGAGTCACAGGGCCTACTTCTGTTTCACTATAGAAAACATGGAAATCATCACCGTGCTGAATTCCACCAATTGGAGAAATAACCGCTGCTGTACCACAGGCACCTGCCTCTACAAAACGGTCAAGGTTATCAATTGGGACATCTCCCTCAATAGGAGTTAATCCCAAGCGATGTTCTGCCAAATAAAGCAAAGAATACTTGGTAATAGATGGCAAGATAGATGGACTCAATGGTGTTACAAATTCATTATCAGCTGTAATTCCAAAGAAGTTAGCTGAACCGACTTCTTCAATCTTTGTATGAGTTGAGGGGTCTAGATAGATAACATCTGAGAAATGACGTGACTTGGCCATTTTTCCTGGCAAGAGACTGGAAGCATAGTTTCCACCAACTTTAGCCGCACCTGTGCCATTTGGCGCTGCACGATCATACTCATCTTGAATCAAGAAGTTGGTTGGAACCAAACCGCCTTTAAAGTAATTTCCAACTGGCATAGCAAAGATGGTGAAAATATACTCTTCTGCTGGTTTAACCCCAATAATATCTCCGACACCAATCAAAAGAGGGCGAAGATATAAGGTTCCACCTGTTCCGTATGGAGGTACGTATTCTTCATTCGCACGAACAACTGCCTTACAAGCTTCTACAAACATTTCTGTCGGGACTTGTGGCATCAAGAGACGGTCACATGTACGTTGCAGACGTTTGGCATTTTCATCAGGACGGAACAGTTGAATACTGCCATCCTTAGTACGATAAGCTTTCAAACCTTCAAATGCTTGTTGTCCATAGTGAAGACTTGGAGAAGACTCTGAAATATGCAAGGTTGCGTCTTTTGTCAACTCTCCGTGATTCCATTGTCCATTCTTAAAATGAGCAATATAGCGATAAGGTAATTTCATATAGGAAAAACCAAGATTTTCCCAATCAATCGTTACTGTCATATTCCACTCCTTATTCTAAAAACATATTTCTTTTATTCTACACCTTTTTTTCAAAATAGCAAGTATATTTTGTAATTTTCAGAAAATTTCTTCAATAAAAAGAACCAGCTCTGAGAACTGATTCTTCATTTCACTTATTTTGCTTCAGTAAATACTTCTTTAAGATAAGCGTCAAACTTCTTCATCTGAAATCGTGTCAGAAATGAAGCTGCCGTTACTAGTCCGTTCTGACAGATTCAAGTCTTGTAATCGGCTTTGATAGATTGTTCCTTTGTTGGATTGAACAAGCAGCGTTTGGTCGTTCTCTTCCACTTCTGTACTGAAGAGGTCACCAACAAATCCTTGCTCTGCAACTGCTCCTGCTAAGAAGACACGATGCGGTTTGTTTTTCAACTCACGCAAAACTTGTAATCCACGTTTGGCACGGCTGGTTGCTGGAATTTCGTCAACAGAAACACGTTTCAAACTTCCACGCTGAGTCAAGAGGTAGAAGGACGAGGTATTACAGATAAAGGCCGATTGGAGGACATCATCTTCTTTCAGGTTCATAGCCTTGACACCTGCAGCCTTGGCACCGACAACCGGAACCTCTTCAATATTGAAACGCAGGGCATAACCATTTTGGCTAATCAAGAGAACATCATCCAGTTTAATTGGAGCCACTGCCACAATCTGGTCTGTCTCATCTTTTAGTTTAGCATACTTGACAGACTTAGATTTATAGGTCCGCCATGGAGTGAAATCTTTTCGCTCTACACGCTTGATTTGACCAAGACGAGTTGCAGCAAAGTAAGTTGTCGCATCATCAAACTGATCTACTACTTCCACATAAAGGATTTCTTCGTTAGTTTCAAAATTTGTAATGGTCTGGCTCAGATGCTCTCCGATGTCCTTCCAACGAATATCTGCTAATTCATGGATTGGTCTGTAGATGACATTTCCAAGACTTGTGAACATCAAGAGGTGCTGGGTTGTCTTAGCAGCTTGAACAAAAATCAAACGGTCATCATCACGTTTGCCAATTTCTTCTAAGGTAGAAGCTGCAAAGGAACGTGGGCTAGTACGCTTGATGTAACCTGCCTTGGTCACGCTGACGTAGGTATCTTCCTCGGCGATAAGACTAGCTGTATCAATCTCGATTGCTTTCGCAGTATCTTCTAAAGCACTCAAACGAGGAGTCGCAAACTTCTTCTTAACCTCACGAAGTTCTTTCTTCATGAGATTGTACATAGTCCGCTCATCACCGATAATAGCCGCAAACATGGCAATCTTCTCACGAAGTTCTGCTTCTTCTTCTTGCAAGACAACAACGTCTGTATTGGTCAAACGGTACAGTTGCAAGGTTACGATAGCCTCAGCCTGTTCTTCCGTAAAATCATAGCTAACTTTGAGGTTTTCCTTAGCATCAGCCTTATTCTCAGAAGAACGGATAAGCGCAATGACTTCGTCCAAAATAGAAATCACTCGAATCAAACCTTCGACGATATGGAGACGTTTTTCAGCCTTTTCCTTGTCAAAGCGTGAACGCGCCAAATCACTTCGCGACGGTGGGCGATGTAGCTAGACAGGATTGGAACAATCCCAACCTGACGAGGCGTGAAATTGTCAATCGCCACCATATTAAAGTTATAGTTGATTTGCAGATCTGTGTATTTGAAAAGATAATTAAGAACAAGCTCCGTATTGGCATCTTTTTTTAGCTCAATAGCAATACGTAGCCCATCACGGTCAGACTCATCACGAACCTCAGCAATACCTGCCACCTTGTTATTGACACGAACATCATCGATTTTCTTGACCAGATTAGCCTTGTTGATTTCATAAGGAATCTCGGTAACAACGATTTGTTCCTTACCACCCTTAAGCTTTTCAATCTCAGTCTTAGAACGAACAACCACGCGCCCTTTTCCGGTTTCATAAGCTTTCTTGATTTCATCACGACCTTGGATGATGGCTCCTGTAGGGAAGTCTGGTCCAGGCAAGAATTCCATGAGTTTATCCACCTTGGCTGTCGGGTGGTCAATCATGTAAACTGCCGCATCAATGACCTCAGCTAAATTATGAGGTGGAATATCTGTGGCATAGCCAGCCGAAATACCAGTCGATCCATTTACCAAGAGATTTGGAAAGGCTGCTGGCAAGACTGTCGGCTCTTTCTCGGTATCATCAAAGTTCCAAGCAAAGGGAACAGTCTTTTTATCAATATCTTGAAGAAGGTAGCCAGCAATTTCAGACAAACGCGCCTCAGTATAACGCATAGCCGCAGGCGGATCACCGTCCATAGAACCGTTATTACCGTGCATTTCAACTAGAATCTCACGATTCTTCCAGTCCTGTGACATACGAACCATGGCATCATAGATAGAAGAATCACCGTGTGGGTGGAAATTCCCCATGATATTCCCGACAGACTTGGCCGACTTACGGTAACTTTTGTCAAAGGTATTGCCATCCTTATTCATCGAATAAAGAATACGACGCTGAACCGGCTTCAAGCCATCACGAATATCTGGCAAGGCCCGGTCTTGAATAATGTACTTGGAGTAGCGACCAAAGCGCTCTCCCATGATGTCCTCAAGGGACATATTTTGAATGTTACTCATATAGGATACAAAGCCCGTAAAATACCAAGTGAAAATAGAAAATTCTTGAAGTAAGCAAGCTCACAAGATAATTTATCTTTTTCACCTAGCATTTAGGGCGTGTTCAACTCCTTTCAAAGAATGTAGAGTAGGTTTTTATACAGTGAAGGATACTTTACAGAAATTAGTCCCTTATTCAGTTAAGATACAAAGGGACGTTTCGGCTTGCCGGAAATTTCTGTAGAAAAATAGGAAATCGATGTAGGGCTCTATGAAGTCAAGACGATTTGACTTTTTCCGAATAAAATTAGTCCCGTGTTCAGTTACTAGAAATAACTAAACGACCCTTTCTGTAGTTTAATGTGTTAAAAATTTATTGCTTCAGTGAGTAATACGGAGTTTTCACACAGCTTTTAAGGCGTGTTCAACTCCTTTCAAAGAATGTAGAGTAGGTTTTAAATAGAGAAAAGATGAAAAGTATAGGGATTTTAGTTTCTCATAACTAACTGTTATCTATTCCTCTAGCCATTTTTCATAGGAAATAGCGTAGGCTTAAATCCCTTGCGCTCGTAAATGCATTTTGCACTATCATTCCACGAGTAAGCATGAAGTTTAACACGCTGGATGTTAGTTCTCTTCAGCCACTCCATACAGTCGTCCAACAACATATACCCAATTCCTTTCCCTCTAACAGAGGCGCTGACAAACAGTTCATCAATCAGTCCTATTTGACCTGTTCCGTTATCCGCAGTTGCGTCTTCATCATATACCCTTGCCAAGCCATAACCTACAGTATCTTGATGATATTCAGCTAAAATAATGTGTGTTCGTCCATCATCTCTATTATCAAATGTTTTTAGTGCCTGGCTTTTAATAGCTTCAAGAACCTGCGAATAATCATCGTATGCTGATTTTTCATCATGGTGTTGCCTGTTGAATCGGCTTAGAGCAAATGTCAGTTCGACAAAAATTTCTTTATCATTCTCGCGTGCTTCACGAAGTGTAATGGACTGTTTGTTATGCTTCATGACTGATCGCCTTTCTCTTTTGTAATAGCTAACTGAAATAGTGTATGAGAGCAGCGAACCTAAAGTTGTATAGCGAAATTTAGAGTCTAAGTCTCTCTTTAGCGTACTGAATCATTTTTTCTGCAGTTTCTTTATCATAAGGAAAACCAGTCTTGAGAGAGAAAGCCTGAGCTTCTTGGTGGAAAAGTGTCATCGTAGCAAATAAAGACTGAGTAAGTTTCTCTACACTTGAAAAATCAAGCAGATTAGAGAATTCTTTCTCTCTCTCAGCAGGCAAATACTGAAAGAGGTACTTGTAGTTCTTGCCAACATCGACCGTTCCCTTATCTGCTGCCACTTGCCAAGCTAAAAGCTTGAGCACTTCTTGTTGGCAGATTCCATAGAGATGATCCGTTGCATAGACCAGGTGGTTCCGATGAATGCCCTTCACTACATAGGCAGAAACCCACCAAAATTCATTGCAGGATTCTTTAAAATCCTTCTCACTAGCTTGACTTGTCCAATAGCGTTGAAGGTTTGGTGGATAGGACTCAAACAAGCCCTTCTTATCTTCTAAAACAATGAATACGGCCTCACTAGCTACCCATTCTTTCATGTGTTCTATTGGGCAGAGAGTTAGATCAATTCGATTACCATCTTCGAAAAGCATGAGATAGAGGTGGCGATGATCAACTACGACATGTTGCTCAATGATTCGTTTCCCAAACTGGTCCAACCAAGAAAGGTCACTCGTCAGATTATCTAAGTCGTCCATGACATAAACAACATCATAGTCTTGAAACTCATCTTTTGGTACTCTTGTATCAGTCCGTGAACCAGACATAGCCACAGCTTCTACTTTTAAGTTTTTAGCAGTTTGTAAAATTAAATCGAGCATTTCTTTTTCAGTTCTCATGTTTATCACTTCTTTGTTTACTATAAAAATGTAATAAGGAATCTGATAGTAAAATTAAATATTGTCTATAATTTAGGATTTAAAATATGTTGATAATTCCCACTTATAAAGAATTGACTGATAATAATCTAATTTATTGACTTAAATTAATCCTTGTGACCGACGCCATTCATCATAGGATTCGATATCAGTATTTACCATTTTCATACACAATCCCATTACAGCTATATCATCTAAATAACCAGCAAATGGTATGAAATCTGGGAATATATCAATTGGAGCTACAAAATAAATTAATGAACTTAAAACAGCCAGAATAGTTCCATAAGGTACTGTAGTATATTTACCCTCTACATAATTTTTTACCAAAGATATCATAACAGGAATTTTTGTAAATTTTTCTCCAACAAAAGGTATCTCTTTAATTTTTACTTCTAAACGTTGCAAAAAATTATCTAATTCATCTTTATCATTTAATAAAGCTTCAGATTGCCCGTATCTACTTTCAAGAGCTTCTTTTACTTGATCTTCAGACAGATTATTTGACATTGTTATTCTCCTTTTTTAATTTTTTAAAATACAGTCGCTTCTTCCAGCGTAAACTTGACATTGTCTTCAATCCACTTACGGCGTGGTTCAACCTTGTCTCCCATGAGGATATTGACACGACGTTCGGCGCGAGCCAAATCTTCAATGGTGACACGGATGAGGGTACGGGTTTCTGGATTCATGGTTGTTTCCCAGAGTTGGTCGGCGTTCATCTCTCCAAGACCTTTATATCGTTGGAGGGTTGCGCCTTTACCAAACTGCTTACGGAGTTCTTCTAGCTCTCCGTCCGTCCATGCGTAGGTCACTTCCTCTTTCTTGCCTTTTCCTTTTGACATCTTGTAAAGAGGCGGAAGGGCGATATAGACATGACCTGCCTCGACTAGCGGACGCATGTAGCGGTAGAAAAATGTCAAGAGTAAAGTCTGAATGTGGGCACCATCAGTGTCCGCATCGGTCATGATAATGATCTTGTCATAGTTGGCATCTTCAATGGAGAAGTCTGCTCCAACACCCGCACCAATAGTATAAATCATGGTGTTGATTTCTTCATTTTTGAGGATATCCGCCATCTTGGCTTTAGCTGTATTGATAACCTTACCACGAAGAGGCAAGATTGCCTGGAACTTGCGGTCACGGCCTTGTTTAGCAGAACCTCCGGCAGAATCCCCCTCGACTAGATAGAGTTCATTCTTAGCTGGATTCTTAGACTGGGCTGGGGTCAATTTCCCAGACAACAATCCCTTATCTTTTTTATTTTTCTTCCCATTTCGGCTCTCATCACGCGCCTTACGTGCCGCTTCACGAGCATCACGCGCCTTGATAGCCTTGCGGATGAGGTTAGAAGCCAGTTCCCCATTTTCCATAAGGAAGAAGGTCAACTTATCAGCCACTATTCCATCCACAACTGGACGAGCTAGTGGGCTTCCTAGTTTGTCCTTGGTCTGTCCTTCAAACTGCAAATGTTCCTCAGGAACAAGGATAGAAAGAACAGCCGCTAGTCCCTCACGATAGTCGGAACCTTCAAGGTTTTTATCTTTTTCCTTGAGAAGTCCCGTCTTACGCGCGTAGTCATTCATAACCTTGGTAATGGCAGACTTGAGTCCTGTCTCGTGCGTTCCACCGTCCTTGGTACGAACGTTATTAACAAAGGACAAGATGTTATCTGAAAAACCATCATTGTACTGGAGAGCCACTTCCACTTGGAAACCATTGTCTTCACCTTCAAAGTATAGAACAGGTGTCAAGATCTCCTTATCTTCGTTCAGATAAGAAACAAAGTCTTGTACCCCATTCTCATAGTGGAACTCAATCGCTTCATCTGTTCGCTTGTCCGTCAAAGACAAGATCACATTTTTCAAAAGAAAGGCTGATTCATTGAGGCGTTCTGAAATGGTATTGTACTTGAAGTCTGTCGTAGAAAAGATAGTCGCATCCGGCATGAAGGTGACTTTGGTACCTGTTTTAGATTTAGGCGCTGTACCGATTTTCTTCAAAGTCGTGACAGGTTTTCCACCATTTTCAAAACGTTGCTTGTAGATTGCCCCGTCACGAGTGATTTCAACTTCTAGCCAGCTAGAAAGGGCATTAACAACGGAAGAACCCACCCCGTGGAGACCACCTGATGTCTTATAACCACCTTGACCGAATTTCCCTCCGGCGTGGAGAATGGTAAAGATTACTTCAACCGTTGGGATTCCCATAGCGTGCATACCAGTTGGCATACCACGTCCGTGGTCTTGCACAGTCAAACTCCCATCTTTATTGATGGTCACATCAATACGATCACCAAATCCAGACAAGGCTTCATCGACAGCATTATCGACGATTTCCCAGACTAGGTGGTGGAGCCCAGCGCCATCGGTCGACCCGATATACATCCCTGGACGTTTACGAACCGCATCTAACCCTTCTAGCACCTGAATAGCATCATCATTATAATTGTTAATATTGATTTCCTTTTTTGACACAAGGAACCTCCTATTCGTTCATCTTTACTATTCTACAGGTTTTCCAAGGATTTTGCAAAATTTTTCTTTTTCCGGTGTGACAATTTCAGAAGAGATTCTCTGCCTTTCTTCTCCATTTCATGATATAATAGGAGTATGATTACAATAGTTTTATTAATCCTAGCCTATCTGCTAGGTTCGATTCCGTCTGGTCTCTGGATTGGACAAGTATTCTTTCAAATCAATCTTCGCGAGCATGGTTCCGGTAACACTGGAACGACCAATACCTTCCGAATTTTAGGCCAGAAAGCTGGTATGGCAACCTTTGTGATTGACTTTTTCAAAGGAACCCTAGCAACACTCCTTCCGATTATGTTTCATCTACAAGGCGTTTCGCCTCTCATCTTTGGACTTTTAGCTGTCATTGGACATACCTTCCCTATCTTTGCAGAATTTAAGGGGGGGCAAGGCTGTCGCAACTAGTGCTGGAGTGGTTTTCGGATTTGCGCCTGTCTTCTGCCTCTATCTAGCGATTGTTTTCTTTGGAACTCTTTATCTTGGTAGTATGATTTCACTGTCTAGTGTCACAGCATCTATCGCAGCTGTCATGGGAGTTCTACTCTTTCCACTTTTTGGTTTTATCCTGAGTCACTACGACCCTCTCTTTATCGCTATTATCCTAGCACTTGCTAGTTTGATTATCATTCGTCATAAGGACAATATCGCTCGTATAAAAAATAAAACTGAAAATCTTGTCCCTTGGGGACTGAACTTAACCCATCAAAATCCTAAAAAATAAAACGCCAGTTCTGTACTGGCGTTTTTTGTATACTTATTTTGATTTGATATAGTTAATCCCATCTGCTTTTGGTGCAACTGCTTTTCCAAAGAAGGCTGCCAAGACAAGAATTGTCAAGACATAAGGTGCAATTTGAAGATAAACCGCAGGCACACCTTGTAAAATGGTAACTGCGAACCGATAACAGCCAAACTTTGTGAAAGTCCAAAGAAGAGACTAGATAACATGGCTCCGATTGGATTCCATTTCCCGAAGATCATCGCAGCAAGTGCGATAAATCCAGGTCCGACAATAGTTGTCACTGAGAAGTTAACTGAGATTGATTGAGCATAAATTGCTCCTCCAATTCCACCTAGGAAACCAGAAATAATAACCCCTAAATATCTCATCTTGTAGACATTGATCCCTAATGTATCAGCTGCTTGAGGGTGCTCACCTACAGAGCGGAGACGAAGACCAAAGCGTGTCTTGAAGAGTATAAACCAAGCAAGGAAGGAGAAAGCAATCGCCAAGTAACCAAGAAGACTAGTTGACTTGAAGAAGATATCACCTATAACTGGTATATTTGCCAAGACTGGGAAATCAAAGCGTCCAAAAGTCTGACTTAGGTTATCTGTTTGCCCCTTATTGTAGAGAACTTTCACTAAAAAAACAGCAAAAGCAGGTGCCATCAAGTTCAATACCGTACCGCTGACAACATGGTCTGCACGGAAATGAACCGTTGCCGCTGCGTGGATGATAGAGAAGAGACCTCCAACCAATCCTGCTACAAGCAAGGATAGCCATGGAGTTGCTGCTCCAAATTGTTCTGCAAATTCAAGGTTAAAGACAACTCCAGAAAAGGCACCCATAACCATAATTCCTTCAAGGTCGACGTTGACCACACCACCACGTTCAGAGAAAACACCACCAATACTTGTAAAGATGAGGGGTGCTGAGTAAATCAGCATAGAAGACACCAAGAGGGTGAGCAAGGTTGTAATAGACATCTTTACTTACCTCCTTTAACTTGTTTTTTCGGTTTGACAAAGCGTTCGATAAGATAATGAACACTGACAAAGAAGATAATAGACGCTGTAACAATGCTGACAAGCTCAGACGGTACCTGCGCCGCATTCATACCAGGGGCTCCAACTTGGAGAACACCAAATAGGAAGGCTGCAAAGAGAATACCAATTGGTGAGTTGGCCGCAAGTAGACTAACTGCCATCCCGTTAAATCCGACAGCTAATGATGCCCCTTGAACATAGACGTTCTGGAAGGTTCCAAGTCCTTCAACAGCTCCACCTAGACCTGCCAAGGCACCTGAAATAATCATAGATAGTATGATAGTCCGCTTGGCAGAAATACCAGCATATTCTGAAGCATGTGGATTAAGACCAACCGCACGGATTTCAAAACCAAGGGTTGTTTTCTTTAGCAAGAACCAAATAACTGCAACAGCAATGATGGCAAAGAAAATACCGATATTCATCCGTGAATTCCCAGTCAACTCAGCTAACCACGGTGTCTGGTAGCTTGCATTAGACCCAACACGAATCGTCGAATCTATACTCTGCATAAATTCTTTGGGAAAAGTGTGGATAAAGGCATTTCCTACATACAAGACGATGTAGTTCATCATAATCGTTACGATAACCTCTGATGTACCTAGATAGGCCCTGAGAATACCTGGAATCGCTCCGACAATTCCTCCCGCAATTAGAGCAATCACGATAGTTGCTAGAATCATCAAGGGACGTGGCATATCTGGATGCGACAGGGCAAACCAACCACTGAGAATCCAACCTGCCAAAGCCTGACCAGGAAGTCCAACGTTAAAGAAACCTGCACGACTAGCAACGGCAAACCAAGACCAATCAAGATTAGAGGTCCCATAGCACGTAAGATTTCTCCAATCCCACGCAGACTACCAAAGGCTGTATAGAACAATTCTTCGTAACCCCAAATAGCATCATAGCCGAAGATCCACATGACAATGGCTCCAAGTAAAATTCCTAGGAAGACAGAAATCAAGGGAACCGAAATTTGTTGTAATTTTTTAGACATCACTCTTCTCCTTTCCCAAGTTTCCACCAGCCATCAAGACACCAAGTTCTTGTTTATTGGTTGTTTCTGGTGATACAATACCTTGAATCTTACCATCGTGGATAACGGCGATACGGTCTGAGACGTTTAAAATCTCATCCAATTCAAAGCTGACAACTAGGACAGCCTTACCGTTATCACGCTCTTCAATCAAGCGTTTGTGGATATATTCAATGGCACCGACATCCAACCCACGAGTTGGCTGGCTGACGATAAGGAGATCAGGATCACGATCAATTTCACGAGCAATAATTGCTTTTTGTTGATTTCCTCCTGAGAGTGCAGCTGCAGGAACAAATTCGCTGGCAGCACGAACATCAAACTCTTCCATTAGCTTTTTAGCATAAGAAGTAATATTTGAATAGTTCAAAATTCCATTTTTACTATGTGGTTCTTTGTAGTAGGTTTGAAGGGCAATATTTTCAGAAATCATCATTTCCAAAATCAAGCCATCACGGTGACGGTCTTCTGGAACGTGCCCAACACTCAATTCTGTAATCTGACGTGGGTGCAATCCTACAATTGAATCTCCTTTTAGCTCAATGCTACCAGCTTCAACCTTGCGAAGACCTGTAATGGCTTGAATGAGTTCAGACTGACCATTTCCATCAATCCCCGCAATACCAACAATCTCTCCAGCACGAACATCCAAGGACAGATTTTTAACAGCTGGAACACCGCGGTTTTCATTGACCACCAAGTCTTTAATAGACAAGACCACTTCTTTTGGTTGAGAGGCTTGTTTCTCTGTTTTAAAGGAAACAGAACGACCTACCATCATTTCTGCCAAATCAGCATTGGTAGCCCCTGCAATTTCGACAGTTTCAATTGATTTCCCACGACGTATAACTGTAACGCGGTCAGAAACTGCACGAATCTCGTCCAACTTGTGGGTAATCAAGATAATTGATTTCCCTTCTTTGACAAGATTTTTCATAATAGCCATCAACTCATCAATTTCTGATGGAGTCAAAACGGCCGTCGGTTCGTCAAAGATAAGGATATCAGCCCCCCGATAAAGGGTTTTTAAAATTTCTACACGTTGTTGGGCTCCAACTGAAATGTCTGCCACCTTGGCAGAAGGATCAACAGCTAAGCCATAACGTTCAGAAAGAGCCTTGATTTCTTTGCTCGCTCCAGCGATATCTAGCACACCATTTTTAGTTAATTCACTACCTAAAATGATGTTTTCAGCCACTGTGAAGGCTTCTACCAACATAAAGTGCTGGTGAACCATTCCGATTCCCAAGCTAGCTGCTTTAGATGGTGAGTCGAGGTTGACAACTTGACCGTTGACCACAATTTCACCACTGGTTGGTTCAAGAAGACCTGCTAACATGTTCATTAGCGTGGACTTTCCAGCCCCATTTTCTCCTAAAAGTGCATGAATTTCACCTTTTCGTAGGTGCAGATTTATTTTGTCGTTGGCAACAAATTCACCAAACACCTTGGTAATATCACGCATCTCAATGACATTTTCGTGTGCCATGTACTCTTCCTTTCAGAGTCTTATTTTATTTCAATAAAGCTTGCTACTGTTTTTAGTAGCAAGCTTTATTGAGACAAAATGACCTTGTCTCAACTCTTAAAAAAGCGGCCCTTGGCCGCTTCCTAAGAAATGACTTCCATCCATTATTTTTCAGGAACTTTTACGCTTCCATCAAGGATTTTAGCTTTAGCATCTTCAACAGCTTTTTTACCTTCTTCTGAAAGGTTTGTTACTGCCAAGTCAACCCCTTTATCCTTCAATGAATAAACGATTACTTGACCGCCAGGGAATTCTCCTTTTTCTGCTTTATTAGAAATATCTTTTACAGTTGTACCAACTTGTTTCAAAGTAGATACAAGAACAAAGTTTGATTCTTTTCCATCTTTGGATGTGTATTTACCTTCTGCTTCTTGGTCACGGTCAACACCAATGACCCAAACTTTTTCATTTTCAGGACGACTTTCGTTAAGTGATTTAGCTTCTGCGAAGACACCAGCACCTGTTCCACCTGCTGCTTGGTAAACAACGTCTGCACCTGCTGCGTATTGTGCTGCTGCAATTGTTTTACCTTTAGCAGCATCACCAAATGAACCAGCGTAGTCAACTTGTACTTTGATTGATGGGTCTACTGATTCAACACCAGCTTTAAATCCAGCTGCAAAACGGGAAATAACTTCAGATTCGATACCGCCTATAAAACCAACTTGTTTTGTTTTTGTTGTTTTGGCTGCTGCAACACCCGCAAGATAAGCTGCTTCGTTATCAGCAAATGTTACGCTAGCAACATTCTTTTGATCTTTAATAACATCATCAATCAAGACATAGTTGATGTCAGTGTGTTCTTTTGCTGCTTCTTCAACCGCATTGTGAAGGGCAAAACCAACACCAAAGATTAGGTTGTAACTTCCAGCCGCTTGTTGCAAGTTGTTAGCGTAGTCAGCCTCACTTGTTGATTGGAAGTAAGTATAACCTTTATCTTTTGAAAGATTGTGTTCTTTACCCCAGTCTTGCAAACCTTCCCAAGCTGATTGGTTAAATGATTTGTCATCAACACCACCAGTATCAGTGACGATTGCTGCTTTTGTCTTCACATCAGAAGATGAAGTCGCGTTACGAGAAGAGCGAGTTACCACATGCGAGCAAGTCCAACTGTCGCTACTGCAACTAGACCAAAGGCACTAGCCATTGTTTCTTGTTCATTACTGAACCTCCTAAATAAGATGTGCAACGATGTTGCAAGTATGGATTGGTTGGTCATAAGGACCATGCCACTCAGAGAGCGACTCAGACTAGTTTAAGTCTGTAAAAGAGTATGGAAGTAATTCCCCGACCGTCATCTCGACCGTCGATTTATCTTTTGCGACTAAGGTCACTTTTAGATCTTGTTCAAAAAATTCAGCCATCACTTGGCGACAAGCACCACATGGTGAAATTGGTTTTTCAGTCTGACCATAGATAATCAATTCTGAAAATTCTCTTTGACCTTCAGAAACTGCTTTAAAAATCGCTGTACGTTCTCCACAGTTGGTCAAAGAATAACTAGCATTCTCGATATTGACACCTGTATAAATACTACCATCCTTCGCCACTAGAACAGCTCCGACTGGAAAATGAGAATAGGGCACATAGGCTTTCTTGCTGGTTTCAATTGCTAGTTCAATCAACTCAGTAGTCGCCATCTGCCAATTCTCCTTTTAAAATGGCTACCCCAGCTGATGTTCCAATACGGGTCGCACCTGCTTCCACAAAGGCAATAGCATCTGCATAAGAACGAGCTCCGCCAGCAGCTTTGACTCCCATATCAGGTCCAACTGTTTCACGCATTAATCTAACATCTGCTACCGTCGCACCACCAGTTGAAAAGCCAGTTGAGGTTTTTACGAAGTCAGCTCCCGCTTTTTGAGCTAATTGGCAAGCCACAACTTTTTCTTGGTCTGTCAGAAGGCAAGCTTCAATAATGACTTTCACTAACTTGTCCCCACTTGCTTCCACTACTGCGCGAATATCTGACTCAACTAAGTCTAAATTACCTGATTTGAGAGCTCCAACATTGATCACCATATCAATCTCATCTGCACCATTTTGGATAACTTCTTTTGTTTCAAATGCTTTCACAGCTGAAGTTGTTGCTCCCAAAGGGAAACCTACTACTGTACAGACCTTGACATTTGAGTCTTCAAGCCCTTTTTTAGCATGTTCAACCCAGGTAGGATTGACACAAACACTGGCAAAGTCATACTCTCTAGCCTCCGACAACAAACAATTAATTTGATTTTCTGTCGCATCTTGTTTCAAAAGTGTATGATCGATATATTTATTTAATTTCATATTCGGATTCTCCTGCAGTTTATGAGATTATTTCTATAATTTCTCGTAAACTTTGCACACTACCATTTATTTTAACATATTTTTGAAAATCTGTAACTAGCTGAGGAGAAATTTTTCCATTTGTGTATACTTTTGCAACAATTTCTCCCTTTTGAACGGAATCTCCAACTTTCTTTTCAAAAACAATTCCTGTTTCATAGTCCAAGGCATCAGACTTGACTGCACGGCCTGCCCCCAGTCTCATGGCATAAAGACCAAATTCCATTGCTGGAAGAGCTGAAATGACACCAGTTTCCTGAGCAGGAATTTCCACCACATGGGTCACATTGACAGGCCGATAGAGGTCTTCCAAGTCTCCGCCTTGGGCTTGGACCATCTCCTCAAACTTAGCCAGCGCTTGACCATTTTCAAGATGTTGGCGAACTTCTTCAACTTTTTTATTTACATTTGCCAGACCAAGCATAATTTGAGCCAATTCACAGATGAAGTGGGTAATATCCTGACGGCCTTGACCTTGTAAAATCTCCAGTGCTTCAAGAATTTCCAGACGATTTCCAATCGCTCGTCCTAAGGGCTGGCTCATATCGGTAATCACTGCTACCGTCTTTCGACCAACTGCCTTACCAAGTTCCACCATGGTTTGAGCCAATTTACGCGCCTCATCAACCGTCTTCATGAAGGCACCCTCACCGACAGTCACGTCTAGCAAAATAGCATCCGCTCCAGCCGCAATTTTCTTGCTCATCACCGAACTCGCAATCAAAGGAATCGTGTCGACAGTTGCGGTCACATCACGAAGGGCATAGAGAAGCTTATCTGCTTTGACCAGCTGGTCTGATTGCCCAATGACAGATACACCAATGTCCTGTACCTGACGAATAAAATCCTCTTGACTACGTTCTACTTGATAACCCTTAATGGACTCCAACTTATCAATTGTTCCGCCTGTATGGTCGAGACCACGACCACTCATTTTTGCCACAGGAACACCGAAGCTTGCAACAAGAGGAGCCAAAATCAAGGTCACCTTATCACCAACACCACCCGTAGAATGTTTATCAACCTTAACCCCATCAATAGCGGACAAATCAAACTCTTGTCCAGTTTTAACCATCTTCATGGTCAAATCAGATATTTCTCGAGTCGTCATTCCTTTGAAATAAACAGCCATAGCGAAGGCAGACATCTGATAATCAGGAACCGTTCCTGACACATAGCCTTCAACTAACCATTCAATTTCACTCGAAGTCAGTTCTTGACCGTCTCGTTTTTTTTGGATTAAATCAACTGCTCTCATTCGTTCACACTTCTAAGGATATAGTATCCCTTATCTTTTTTGACGATTTCACAATTGCCAAACACTTCCTCCATCTTTGACTTGGCACTTGGAGCCCCTTGTTTTTTCTGGATAACGATTGTTAAATCCCCACCAGTTTCCAAAACATCTTTACTTTTCTCAATGATTTTATGAACCACTTGCTTGCCCGCACGGATAGGAGGATTGGAAATGACATGGTCAAATGTGCCTTCAACTTGTTCATAGATGTTGGACTGGAAAATCGTCGCTTCTACTTTATTCCGTTCAGCATTTTGTCGCGCTAAATCCAAGGCACGATTATTGATATCGACCATTGTCGACTGAACTCCATAAGCCTTAGCTAAAGACAAACCCAATGGTCCATAACCACAGCCTACATCAAGGACAGTTTCTCCTTGGTTGACCTCAAGACACTTGAGCAATAGTTGACTTCCAAAGTCAACCATTTTTTTGCTAAAAACACCCGCATCCGTTAAAAAGGTCATTTTTTGTCCCAACAATTCCACTCTCAACTCATGGATGTCGTGAGCAGCGTCAGGATTTTCTGCATAATACATTTTACTCATGAAACTATTTTACCATAATTTGACTTAAATTGTAAATCGTTTACAAATTGATCGTAAAACGAAAAAGACTGAAGAAAGCTAGTATGTAAAACCTTTTCTTCAATCTCTTTCAATACTTATAAATGAGCAATAAACCATCTAGAACTAGAAATATCACAGTCAGGATAAAACAAAAAGTTTATCATCTATAATCAGAACCATTTTTATTACTACTGCTTAAGTTTAAAATACTTTATTATCAACAAAATTCCCAACAAAATGTTTAGATAAAAAACCAACTGATAAGTTTGTGTCAGGATTTCCAAACTTGTCCAAAGTCGTATCAAATCTTCTAGTAACATGCGGAAGAAATAACACTCCCTAGCAATCCATAGGACTAAAAAGAAATAACTACCAGAAGCAAGCCATTTCATCCACAGTTTTTTAGGAAGAAAGCAATTAAGAGCGATCAGAAAAAGACAACTGTTACAATGGCATGTTCCATCAAAAAAGTAAAACCGTAATAGGTTTCCACAAAACGTCTACCATTATCCGCATTCGCTCCATTTATAAAAGGTAATGAAAAACTTAAAAATAAAACAGAGTTCCAATACGTAACATTTTAAGAATTTCATAGTACACCTCCTATAACTTGTGTACTAAAAAGCCACCTCTATAAGCTTATAAATCAGTAGAAACCATCTCCTACTTCATCAATAACTTGGTCAACCTCTATCTACCTCTATTATACGTTATTGGCTTACCATCATCAAGAAACCGCTTTATTTTTTTAGCTTATTATGGTATGATAGAGAAAATATCTAGAGGAAAACAAATGACAATCGAATTTTTGCATTTTGAAAAAATCAGCCGCCAGACTTGGCAATCTTTACATCGAAAAACAATACCTCCTTTGACAGAAGAGGAATTAGAATCCATCAAGAGTTTTAATGACCAGATTAGTTTACAAGATGTTACTGATGTCTATCTACCCCTAGCCCACCTCATCCAGATTTACAAGCGTACCAAGGATGATTTGGCCTTTTCAAAAGGAATTTTCCTCCAACGTGAAAGTAAATCCCAGCCTTTTATCATTGGGGTTTCTGGGAGTGTTGCCGTTGGAAAATCCACAACCAGTCGCCTACTTCAAATTCTACTGTCCCGTACGCTTACAGATGCTACTGTTGAGTTGGTAACAACTGACGGCTTCCTCTATCCTAACCAAACCTTGATAGAGCAAGGGATTTTAAATCGTAAGGGATTTCCTGAAAGCTATGATATGGAAGCTCTACTCAACTTCTTGGACCGCATCAAAAATGGACAAGATGTGGATATTCCTGTCTATTCTCATGAAGTGTACGATATCATCCCTGAAGAAAAACAACAAGTAAAAGCAGCTGACTTTGTGATTGTTGAAGGAATCAATGTCTTTCAAAATCCACAAAACGAGCGTCTCTATATCACTGACTTCTTTGACTTTTCCATCTATGTTGATGCTGCAGTCGATGACATCAAGAGTTGGTATCTAGACCGTTTCTTAAATCCTAAGTCTAGCGCAAAATGACGCTGATAGCTACTATTATCCTTTTACTCAAATGCCAATCGGGGAAGTGGAATCACTTGCCCATCAGGTTTGGACCAGTATCAATCTCACAAATCTACAAAATTATATTGAACCAACCAGAAATCGTGCGGAAGTGATTCTTCATAAAAAAAAGAACCATGAAATCGATGAAATTTACTTAAAAAAATAATTTTCCCTTGTCAAAACGTAAGTTTTCAGATATAATGGTATAGTTAGTAAATATGGAGGTAAGAACATTGGCAAACATTAAATCAGCTATCAAACGCGCTGAATTGAACGTTAAACAAAACGAAAAGAACTCAGCTCAAAAATCAGCTATGCGTACTGCTATCAAAGCTTTCGAAGCAAACCCTTCTGAAGAACTTTTCCGTGCTGCTAGCTCAGCTATCGATAAAGCAGAAACTAAAGGTTTGATTCACAAAAACAAAGCAAGCCGCGATAAAGCTCGTCTTTCAGCTAAACTTGCTAAATAAGAAACAGTCCATGAGGCTGTTTTTTTGTCCTCAAATAGGAAAAAGATAGAAAATGAAAATCGCAATTATCGGATATTCTGGTGCTGGTAAGTCGACTCTAGCTGAAAAGTTGTCTCGCTGCTACTCCATCCCAAAACTTCACATGGACACACTTCAATTTCAACCCGGTTGGCAAGACAGTGATCGTGAATGGATGTTGACCGAGATGAAAAATTTTCTCAATAGTCACCCTGACTGGGTTATTGATGGTAATTACTCTTGGTGTTACTTTGAAGAAAGAATGAAAGATGCGGACCAAATTATCTTTCTCAATTTTTCACCTTGGAAGTGTCTGTTACGAGCCTTTAAGCGTTATCTCAAATACCGTGGAAAAGTTAGAGAAAGCATGGCGCCTGGATGTAAAGAACAATTTAACTGGGAATTCATCAAATGGATCCTCTGGGAAGGGAGGAGCCCTTCTTACAAAAATCACTATGACTCTGTTTGTTGGCAGTATGCCAAAAAAGTTAGAATCATTCACAATCAGAAAGAATTAGATCTAATGCTTCGTGAACCTTAAATGATCTCAGGACTACTATCTATGATTTTTTCTGAATTCATCACTAAAAAACACCTGAAACAAGTAGTATCCTACTTCCTTCAGGTGTTCTTTTATTGTCTTAGTTTTGAAAATACTTGTCCAATCTTACCTTCTATAACCAAATTAGCTTGACTATCTTGAGGAATACTGCTTTTGTTAACAACAATTAGATGTTTTCCAGAAAAATAATTTACCAGACTTGCTGCAGGATAGACAACCAAAGACGTCCCACCAATAATGAGTAAATCTGCCTGCTGGATAGCTTGAATAGCCTGGCTAAAGACAGCCATATCAAGTGATTCCTCATAGAGCGTTACATCAGGCTTAACGACCTTGCCACAGTCCAAGCAATGTGGGACTGGACCCTTCAAAGCTAAAAAAGCATCCAAATCATAAAAACGATGGCAACCAAGACAGTAATTTCGGTCCGCACTCCCATGCAGTTTAAAAACCTTTTTAGAACCAGCCATTTCGTGAAGACTATCGATATTTTGTGTCACAATAGCCTCTAGTTTACCCTTTTTTTCTAAAGCTGCAAGATAGATATGGGCTGCATTAGGTTTTGCTTCTGGATAAATCAAATATTTCTTGTAGAAATCAAAAAATTCTTCTGGATAGCGATCAAACATTGTCCGAGAGACAAGCTGCTCTGCTGTAAAATGGCGATTCAATTTAAGATTATAAATACCATCTGAACTACGAAAATCAGGGATATTTGACTCGGTTGAGACACCTGCTCCTCCGAAAAAGACAATTTTTTGACTCCTATCAACTAGGTCTTGTAATTGTTCTATTTTATCCATCATCTTCTCCTTATATCTCATCTTCCACAAAAACTGAAAACCAATCGTTCCTAGGAGACTAATTTTCAACTTTATCTTCATTATTCCTTAAATAGTTCTGAGTAAGTCATTTGAACCGAACTTAGAAATGACCTTATCTCAAATTAATACGACGATTAGTCAGCAATCAAGGTTTCCAACCCAATCTTCATCATATCGGTGAAGGTATTTTGGCGTTCTTCTGCAGTTGTGTCTTCGTCAGGATTGACCAAGCTATCAGAGATAGTCATGATAGCTAGCGCGTCAACATGATATTGGGCTGCCAAATAGTAAAGTGCTGCTGCTTCCATTTCCACAGCCTTGACTCCCCATTTACCAAGCTCGATGTTCTTTTCAAAGTAGTTTGAATAAAAGACATCAGATGATAAAACGTTCCCAACGTGGGTTATCATACCGAATTCTTTAGCGATATGGTAGGCCTTGTCCAGCAAATCAAAGCTAGCGATTTGTGGGAAATCATACTGTGGCCAGTCATTGCGGATGATGTTAGAGTTGGTTGCAGCTGCCTGCGCCAAAACCAATTCACGGACGTGAACATTTTCATTCAAAGAACCAGCTGTTCCCACACGGATCAATTTCTTCACACCGTAGTCAACAATCAACTCACGCGCATAAATCGAAATAGATGGCATTCCCATCCCAGTTCCCATGACAGATACACGGTGACCCTTGTAAGTACCAGTGTAACCAAACATGTTACGCACTTCGTTAAAACAAACAGCATCTTCAAGGAAATTCTCCGCAATAAACTTAGCACGAAGAGGATCCCCAGGAAGAAGAATTTTATCAGCAATTTCACCCTGCTGAGCAGCAATATGGATAGACATAATTTATGATACAAAGAGCGACAAGAAAACGACTGAAAATTAGGAAGCTGACGAGAAATCCTGATTTCTCAGTCAGATTATCTATTTTCCGAGTTTTCCGCTCGTGTTCAAATCAGAACATCTCGCTCTACCTTTCTTTTTTTATTCTAAAATTTATAATCAGAAAGATACCAAACCCGTCAAAAAGCATAGGGAAAATAGGAGTTGGGTGCAGTGAGCGATGCTCGCTAGGCCAACTATCTTTTTCCCACTGCTTTTAGGGTGGGGTCAATTCCTTTCTTTCTTAATTTTGATGATATTGAGAAGATTAGAACGGCTTCAATTCAAACCCGAATTCTCCTTCTCTTCTGAGTTTTTAGAAAAGTTTTCCGCTCGTGTTCAAATCAGAACATCTCGCTCTACCTTTCTTTTTTTTATTTTTATATTTCATAGCTAATAAAAATCGGATTCAATCATGACTCCGATAAGCCTACTTCTTTTTTATTTAAAACAATTATTAATAAATTGATAGTATTTTTTAATCTTTTAAGTTAAATCCTTAACTAGAAGAAATGGGCATTTCCTACCTAATTACTTTATTCTTTGACTTCTGACACAGTATGCTAGCACAAGGAAAGTAGTCTAACATTTTTGCAAATTCATAGGCTAAAACAGCTGTTACTAAGAGGTACTGAAGAGAATCTATACCTAGCCTAGTGAAACCTATAACTAATCCGGTTGCAGAAATGGGCGCCCTCAAAGTCACAGACAAAAAGCAAACCGATCCCAAAAGTAAAACGGTTGGCTGACTGTCCAAACCTAGAATCATGCCCAAGAGACCAGCTCCAGCCATCCCCAAGGCAAAAGATGGCGTAAGAGTACCACCATAGGCCCCTGCCCAAAGGATAATAAGAACGACCACTGCTTTTAGGAAAAACATGAGAAATACTGTTTGACCACTGCTACCATTTAAAATTTCCTGAGCCATCATACGTCCATTTCCAAGTAGATGTGGAAAATAACTTGCCAACCCAGCAAGAAAAAGAAAAGCTGAGGGCAATGTGAGAAGTATTCGTTTATCTTTTATTCTGTTTGAAGACACAGCCTTACTTAAGCGACCAAAAAGCCAAGCCAGTGGGGTTAAGAAAAGAAGTAATAAGGGAATAATCCATATTTCCTTTAATGACCATGTGATAGCTGGAATCTGGTAGAGAGCCTGATCTGAAATAACCAAGCCTGCTGTATATGTTGAGACATAGGTAGTCAAACCGACTAAAACAAATCGTTTAATAGATAGAGCAATTCCTAAGGTTTCAAAAACAAAGAAAACACTTGTTAATGGAACCTGATAAACAGCTGCTAAACCAGCACCAGCACCACAAGCAAGGAGAAAGATTTGGTCCTTCTTAGAGAGAAAACATATTTTTCCAATTGGTCCTGCAAATAGAGTTCCGATCTCTCTTGGCGCAGCTTCTTTGCCAATAGGAGCTCCCCCTCCAACTGCAATGATCTGCCAAATTGAATGAAATAGCTGTCTTAAAAAATGAAGCTTGTATTGTGAAGTCTCATCCTTTATCTGAGCTTTGATGGAATAAATCTTCGACCCTTTTTGCAAGAAATACCAGATCAAGGATGAGCCAAGACCCACAATTATTAAACTTAATCCTATCCGTAACGAGGAAACTCCATCTGTCAAAAATCCACTATGATGCTCTGACTGACCAAAAACTAGCTCCTCCACCATCTCTAAAAGATAATGGAGAACTATACCAGATAAACCCGAAACTATTCCTTGAAGAATTACTGCTATGAATAATCTAAAATTATAAGGGATTTTTCGAAAAATACTCCTCAATTCTATTAACATGATTACAATTCTGCAAGAATCGCTTTAAGCAAGCCTTTGAAGTCGCCTTTAACACGTTCAGTCACTTCCACAACTTCTTCGTGGTTGAGTTCTTCTTGGAAACCAGCAGCATGGTTAGTAATACATGAGATACCGAGAACTTTCAAACCTGAGTGGGCTGCCACGATAACTTCAGAAACAGTGGACATACCAACTGCATCTGCTCCCAGTGTCTTATAAGCACGGATTTCTGCTGGTGTTTCATAAGTTGGACCAGTAACACCGATATAGACACCTTCATCAAGCTTGATACCAAGTTTTTTAGCCACTTCATGGGCAGTAGCACGGTATTCTGGTGTGTAGGCTTTAGACATATCAGGGAAACGTGGACCAAAATCATCCAAGTTTTCACCCATCAATGGGTTCTGCCCAGTCATATTGATATGGTCTGAGATAGCCATCAAGGTACCAGGACCAAATTCAATCCCTCCAGCTGCATTGGTTACAATGACACCTTCACATCCAAGAACTTTCATGACACGTACTGGGAAAGTCACGACTTCAAGAGGATTGCCTTCGTAGAAATGGAAGCGACCTTGAAGAGCCAAGACTTTTCGACCTGCAAGGTCACCATATACCAGTTTACCAGCGTGACCAACTACTGTAGAGCGGCCCCAGTTTGGAATCTCAGAATAGTCTACTATAACTGGATTTTCGATTTCTTCTGCCAATTCTCCAAGTCCAGATCCAAGAATTAGACCGAACTCAGGTGATTGGATTCCCTTGTCTTTCAGGAAGGCAGCTGTTTCATTGATTTTATCTAAAAATGTCATTGTGTGTCTCCTTTATTAGTTTTTTAGCATTTGACCGATTTTGTCAAAAGTTTTAGCATTGCGAACGGTGATGTTGCGATAAAAAGGCATCTTGAGCAAGTACTTGTGATAAGCAGTTGCATAGTAGGATTCCTCAGAGAATTTCCCCCAGAAAATCCCAAGTCTTCCAAAATGAACCACTTCATCTTTCAATTCCAAACTTTCAACTTTCTCAATGACTTGAGCCACATCCAAGCCCTCCGTGTAAAAGAGGACATCCTTTCGTGCCAAATCTTTGGTCCACCATTCAGGCAGATTCTTCAGCTCTTTTTCATAATCTTCCTGACTCAGCAAAGAAAAGCTCTGAATAAATGGATAATGGACTGCAAAGAAAGCCTCTAACTTTTCAACCAATCGGACTTTGGGATCTGTCGAAGTAAAGAAAATATTGCCACTGTTGATGTAGGTTTCAACTTTTTCCAGTCCCAACTCTGTCAGTTCTTGACGAAGTTGCGCCATGATAACTTTATTTTTCCCACCGACATTAATGCCCCTTACCAGTAAAGCATAGCGTTTCATCTTATACCAATTTATCTAAGAAACTTTCCCCAATCATGGCAGTTTCAACACCAAAGTTATCCGCAACTGTCGCTGAGATATCTGCAAAATGTCCAACTGGAATGACACCATTTCCCTTAAAGCTAGGGCTGTAAGCTAAAAGTGGGATATATTCACGAGTGTGGTCAGTTCCAGCATAGGTTGGGTCATTTCCGTGGTCCGCAGTAATCAAGAGAAGATCATTTTCTCTCATGGCAGCAATAATTTCAGGCAAGCGCTCATCGAACTCATGCAAGCAATCACGGTAACCATGAGCATTGCGACGGTGGCCGTAAAGGGCATCAAAGTCAACTAAGTTTGTGAAGGAGAATCCTTTTTCAAACTCAGCAAGTCCCATAGTCTTCAATAATGTATCAATTCCGTGGCTGTTTGACTTGTTGTGGCCCATATCATGGTTGATACCCGCACCGTTAAAGATATCATTGATTTTACCAACAGCATAAGTATCGATGCCAGCTTCGTTCAATTTATCCAAAACAGTTGGTGCAAATGGAGATACAGCCAAGTCACGACGGTTTGCTGTACGAGTGAAGTTTCCAGGCTCACCAACATATGGACGGGCAATAATACGTCCTAAAAGGGCTGGGCGCTCAAGGGTAATCGAACGAGCGTATTCACAAATACGGTACAATTCATCTAAAGGAATAATGTCTTCGTGGGCAGCAATTTGCAAAACAGGGTCAGCTGAAGTATAGATAATCAACTCTCCAGTTTCCATCTGACGTGGTCCAAAATCATCGATAACAGCTGTTCCTGAGTAAGGTTTGTTGGCTTCACGAATAACCTTGCGTCCTGAAAATTCTTCAATTTTTATCAAGATTTCTTCTGGGAATCCGTTCCAGAAAGTATCGAAAGGCTCCGTAATGTTGAGTCCCATGATTTCCCAGTGTCCAGTCATAGTATCCTTACCAAGGGATACTTCTTCTAATTTTGTTGCATATCCAGTTGGATTGCTTTCTGCAGGTACAGTCTTAAGAGGAGTTTCTCGAGGAATATTTCCAAGACCAATTTTAGCCATGTTTGGGACATTCAAACCAACTGCTTTTGAAATGTGTCCTAATGTGTCAGAAGCTCCATCTGGAACTCCTGCATTGACAAAGTTATTAGCATCTGGCGCAGCACCGATTCCCACAGAATCCAGTACTACCAAGTGAATACGATTAAATTTTGACATAGTGTATCTCCTTATTATTTTGCTTTGCTTGAAGTTAAAATATGAACCCCGTCTCGTCCAGCAACGATGACCTTATCCACCATTTGGTTGAATAAGCCGTGCTCAACAACACCAACGATATGGTCCAATTCTTGTCCGAAAGCAATTGGATCTTCAATGACATCCAAGGCAAGGTCAATGATAAAATTCTGCATATCGGTCACAAAACGTTGGCCATCTTTTTCACGGAAACTTGGTTTGTAGCCAGCTCGTTCAAAACGACGAAAGACTTGTTCTGCACCATACTGAACTACTTCTACTGGCAATTTAAAAGCACCCAGTTTCTCTACTAGCTTGCTTTCATCCACTACCCAAATATATTCTTTTGAGGGCGTTGCGACAACCTTCTCCATCAGAAGGGCACCACCACCGCCTTTGATTCCATTAAACTGGCTATCCACTTCATCCGCCCCGTCGACTGTCACATCGACAACATCTACTTGGTCAATAGACTTGAGTGGGATATTAAGCCCTTCAGCCTGTTTACTAGTCACACTAGAAGTCGTTACAGCTGTAATCTGCAATCCTTCTTCCTTGATACGACGACCGATTTCTTCTACAAAATAATAGGCAGTAGAACCCGTTCCCAGTCCGACAACCATACCATCCTTGACAAATTCAGCAGCCTTGATACCTGTCATTTTTTTCAGATTTTCCACTCAAACACCTCCATAAAAGAGCTACTTCTATTATAACATGTGTCCGTTTTTATTTCATGGATACACTAGAAAAACCCGAACATTTTTATTTTTATGTCTACCTTGTTTTGGTAGTTAGAATCTTAGTTATGAGAACTTGTAGGTAAAAACAGCAACAGTTGATTTTTTATCATAAAGATGATTAAATTAAATAGTTAAGTACAGAAAAGGAGGCATAAGATGAACCCATTAGATTTGTTTAACCAAGTAAAAGAATTAATCAAAACAAAAGATTTCGAAGCTACAAAAACATTTGTTGCAGAAAATCAAGACCAACTTGGAGAATACTTCTCTCAAGCTCAGCAGTTGATTTCTGGTTCTGAAGGTCTAGATGGCCTCGTTGGAAAGATTAAAGGATTTTTCTAAAAATATAAAGGCGCCTGAAATGATCAGGTGCCTTTGAGATATTTTTTTCATTATTTCGGGAAGATGACTGCTGATTTCCGTCGGCAAGACCACATAATGTTCTTGAGATAGTTCTTGAGCTATGGCTGAATGAAGATGGGTCGCTACTGCCACACGTTCGTAGAGACTGGCTTGTTTAAACTGACCTGCAAATCCTGCAATTATTCCAGCCAGAGTATCTCCCATACCACCAGTCGCCTGATAGGGACCGCCAACCTGTAACTGGTAATAATCAGATTGACCAACTTGCCAAATACGTGTAGCTGGACCTTTCTCCACCAAAATTGTTCCTTGAGGAAAGGAAGTTAGGGCATTAGCCGTTGCATCTTCCTTTTGCTTTTCAATAGCAATACCAGACAGCTTTTCCCATTCTTTTTGGTGGGGAGTTAGGATAAGCTGGTTAGATGGAAACGACAAACCTGTCCTAGCAAGGATGGTTAATGCCCCTCCGTCTACAATCAAAATCTGATTCTTTTTTAAGCTAGCAAAGACCTGTTTTACTAGATTTTCTCCAAAAGCATCGTCTCGTAAACCAGGCCCCAGCAAGACAACTTCTGCCTTCTCCAATTGCTCTTTTAACAATTGCTGGTCTTGAATAGAAAAGGCCATAGCCTCAGGTAAATGACTGTGCAAAGCTGGGATATTTTCCCTATCTGTTCCAATAGTCACCAAACCAGCTCCACTTTTAACAGCTGCCAAAGCAGCCATGATGATAGCACCACCATAAGGATAAGTCCCACCAAGCAACAGCAGACGGCCATAGTCTCCTTTATGACTAGTACGAGAACGTTCAATAACGACTTTTTCTAATAATGCTTGCTCAATCACTCTCATCGTTTTTCCTCTCGCATTTATTATACAACAAAAAGGAGGCGCATACCTCCTTTTATAAACTTATTTCTAAAATTTAATATTCATTTCTGCCATTCTAGATATAGCTATTGAAAATAGACTTTCTTCAGCTAATTTATTCCTATTTTATATCCAATGTCCGAAGTGCTGCCTGATAGGTTTGCTCCATCAGCATGGTAATGGTCATAGGACCCACACCTCCAGGTACTGGCGTGATGTGGCTAGCAAGTGGGGCAACTGCCTCATAATCCACATCCCCACAGAGCTTACCATTTTCATCGCGGTTCATCCCGACATCGATGACAACCGCACCAGGTTTCACAAAATCAGGAGTCACAAACTTGGCACGACCGATTGCAACAACCAGAATATCTGCTTTAGCAGCTACCTTGGCAAGATTATGAGTACGTGAATGGGTCAAGGTCACTGTTGCATTTTTGGCCAAAAGAAGCTGGGCCATAGGTTTTCCAACAATATTGGAACGACCGATGACGACCGCATTTTTACCTTCCAAGTCAATCCCATATTCATGAAACATTTCCATAATTCCTGCAGGTGTCGAAGGAATCATGACTGGATGACCAGACCAGAGACGCCCCATGTTTAAGGGATGGAAACCATCCACATCCTTTTCTGGGTCAATGGCCAACAAAACTGCCTCTTCATCAATATGTTTTGGTAATGGTAATTGGACCAATATCCCATGCCAAGCTGAATCTTGATTATATTTGGCAATCAAGTCTAACAATTCCTCTTGAGTAATGGTATCTGGAACTCGCACAACTTCACTACGGAATCCAGCTGCAAGGGCTGACCTCTCCTTATTGCGAACGTAGACTTGGCTGGCAGGGTTGTCCCCAACCAAAATCACTACCAAACCAGGTACTAGCCCCTTTTCTTCCTTTAATCTCTCAGTCTTTTCAGCCAGCTGTCCTTGTAACTTCGCTGCTAGAGCCTTTCCATCAATAATCTGTGTCATATCACTTCTCTTTTCTTTCAAATATCTTCCATTATACCAAAAACTGTTGGTCCCCTCTAACACTTCTTTCCTAGGCTATCTTATAGTTTCAAACTATAAGAAAAAGCTCGAGTCGAGCTTTTCATTAATCTATATTTTATCTGTAAAGTTGGCTACAAATAGCTAAACAAAGCTAACTTATAAAACCTTACTCAAGAAGTCTTTAGTCCTTTGTTCTTGGGTTTGTTCAAAAATCTGTTCAGGTGTTCCATCTTCAACAACCACACCGTCTGCCATAAAGATGACACGGTCTGCCACTTCACGAGCAAATCCCATCTCATGTGTTACGATAACCATAGTCATTCCTGACTTGGCTAAGTCTTGCATAACAGCCAGCACTTCACCTACCATTTCAGGGTCCAGGGCTGAAGTTGGCTCATCAAAGAGCAAACATCTGGTTCCATAGCTAAACCACGCGCAATAGCAATCCGCTGTTGCTGACCACCTGACAAACTCTGTGGATAAGCAGTTGCCTTATCTGGTAAACCAACTTTTTCCAAAAGTTCCTGAGCTCTCTTCTCTGCAACTTCCTTACTTTCACCTTTGGTCTTGATAGGAGACAAGGTGATATTTTCCATCACAGTCATATTAGGAAAGAGATTAAACTGTTGGAAAACCATGCCCATCTTCTCACGCATGGCAAATAGATCATTCTTCTTGTCCGTAATATCGACTCCCTCAAAGATAACCTTCCCCTTGGTCGCTTCTTCCAACAAATTCATAGATCGAAGCAAGGTAGATTTTCCGCTCCCTGAAGGACCGATGATAACGACAACTTCTCCTCTTTTAATCTCGAGGTTGATGCCCTTCAATACTTCATTCTTTCCAAAGGATTTATGTAAATTTTCAATTTTTATCAAGGTGTCTGTCATTATTTTTTATCTCCTTGTCCCATACGTTTTTCAAAAGCTTTCAAAGCTGCTGTCAAAATAGAAGTCATAATCAAGTAATAAAAGGCTGCAAATAAAAGTGGGGTTAAAGGTAGATAGGTTGTTGTAGAAACTGTTGTAGCCCCATTCCACAACTCCATGACCCCAATAGCTGATAAGAGGGAACTATCCTTGATAATAGTGATAAATTCGTTCCCCAAGGCTGGCAAGATATTTTTGATAGCTTGTGGCAAAATCACATAGCGCATCGCATTTTTAGGACGAATCCCTAAAGAATAAGCTGCCTCTAACTGCCCCTTAGGAACCGCATTGATTCCGGCACGAACAGTCTCAGAAACATAAGCACCACTGTTCATAGAGATAATCAAAATACCTGGAATCAGACGAGAAAGATCGACACCCAAAATTCCAACCTGAATAGTCGGAGCATTGATATGCATAAGGGCAAAGGCAATCATAATCTGAACCATCATCGGTGTCCCTCGGAAAATCCAAACGTACAAGTTGGCGAGCCAGACAAGCGGTTTAAACTTTGAACGTTGCCCAAAAGCCAAGACAACACCCAGAATGGTTCCTAAAAAGACCACACAGATAGAAATGAGAACCGTCACGACAGCCCCATAGTTAAAATAAGGTAAATACTTAGGTAAAAAAGAAAAATTCATAGTCACACTGCTTTCTAAAATAGAATACTGTATGATTATAACATGAATTGAATTAAAATTTAAATCTTTTATCCAATTTATTCCAAAAATATTTAAACTAGTAGAATTAGTGAGAAATCTTAGTTTTTTCTAGTCAAGTTGACCTTCTTTATGGTAAAATAGTAACGATAAGAAATGAAGGAGAATCAAAATGGAATCACATTTGGTTAGAATCATCAACCGCCTTGAAGCAATGGCAAAAGACGGTGGAAATTTAAGACGTAATTTTGAACGCGAAGGAGTCGTTGTTGCAGAAGTTGCATACAGCCACGACGAAGAAAACGGATCAATCTTTACCCTTCGTGATGTCGAAGCTCGCGAAACTTATACATTTGACAGTATTGACTTGATTGCAATGGAGATTTACGAACTCCTCTACTAATCTAAAACAAGCTGGGATTGACCCTGCATTACTAACTAAAATCCTTTTTGTCTCACAAATAGGATTTTTTTATAGTCCAAATCCATAAAGATTTTCATTGTAACAACTTCTCAAAGCTGCAATCTTTTTACTTGCTTTACACCTCAATACTGTTATAATGAGAGTATAGAAATTTGACTATTTTTGACCTTTAGATAGGTCATGCTAAAGAAAGAAATGAGGTAGATGTATGCTTTGTCAAAACTGTAAAATCAATGACTCAACAATTCATCTTTATACCAATCTCAATGGAAATCAAAAACAAATTGACCTCTGTCAAAACTGCTATAAGATTATCAAAACAGATCCTAACAATACCCTCTTTAAAGGTATGACGGACCTGAACAATCGTGACTTTGATCCTTTTGGTGATTTTTTCAATGACCTAAACAATTTCAGGTCTTCTAGCAATACTCCTCCGACTCCCCCAACCCAATCAGGTGGAGGTTATGGTGGAAACGGTGGTTATGGTTCCCAAAATCGTGGACCTGCTCAAACTCCTCCTCCAAGCCAAGAAAAAGGCCTACTGGAAGAATTTGGTATCAACGTAACTGAAATTGCCCGTCGTGGAGATATTGACCCCGTTATTGGGCGCGATGATGAAATTATCCGTGTTATTGAGATTCTCAATCGTAGAACCAAGAATAATCCTGTTCTTATCGGTGAACCAGGTGTCGGAAAAACGGCCGTTGTCGAAGGTCTAGCTCAGAAAGTCGTTGATGGCGATGTTCCACATAAACTACAAGGTAAACAAGTCATCCGTCTGGATGTGGTTAGCTTGGTTCAAGGAACGGGTATCCGAGGACAATTTGAAGAACGCATGCAAAAGCTCATGGAAGAAATTCGTAAACGTGAGGATATTATCCTCTTTATCGATGAAATCCATGAAATTGTCGGTGCAGGTTCTGCAGGCGATGGCAATATGGATGCTGGAAATATCCTCAAGCCAGCCCTTGCTCGTGGAGAACTGCAACTGGTCGGTGCTACTACCCTCAATGAATACCGTATTATTGAAAAGGATGCTGCCTTAGAGCGTCGTATGCAGCCTGTTAAAGTCGATGAACCAACGGTGGATGAAACAATCACTATCCTAAAAGGGATTCAAAGAAATACGAAGACTACCACCACGTTCAATATACCGATGATGCAATTGAAGCAGCTGCAACTCTTTCCAATCGCTACATCCAAGATCGCTTCTTACCTGACAAGGCCATTGACCTCTTAGATGAAGCTGGTTCTAAGATGAACTTGACCTTGAATTTTGTGGATCCTAAAGTAATTGATCAGCGCTTGATTGAGGCTGAAAATCTCAAATCTCAAGCTACACGAGAAGAAGATTTTGAAAAGGCTGCCTATTTCCGCGACCAGATTGCCAAGTATAAGGAAATACAAAAGAAAAAAGGCACAGACCAAGATACTCCTATCATCAGCGAAAAAACCATTGAGCATATTATCGAGCAAAAGACTAATATCCCAGTCGGTGATTTAAAAGAGAAAGAACAATCTCAACTCATCCATCTAGCCGAAGATCTCAAGTCTCATGTTATTGGCCAAGATGATGCAGTCGATAAGATTGCCAAGGCTATTCGCCGGAATCGTGTAGGTCTCGGTACGCCTAACCGCCCAATTGGAAGTTTCCTCTTTGTCGGACCAACGGGTGTTGGTAAGACAGAACTTTCCAAACAACTAGCTATCGAACTCTTTGGTTCTGCTGACAGCATGATTCGCTTTGATATGAGCGAATATATGGAAACACAGTGTAGCGAAATTAGTTGGTGCCCCTCCAGGTTATGTTGGCTACGATGAGGCTGGGCAATTAACTGAAAAAGTTCGCCGCAATCCATATTCTCTTATCCTCTTGGATGAAGTGGAAAAAGCCCATCCAGATGTCATGCATATGTTCCTTCAAGTCTTGGACGATGGCCGTTTGACAGATGGGCAAGGACGTACAGTTAGCTTCAAGGATACCATCATTATTATGACTTCAAATGCTGGGACTGGAAAAGCCGAAGCTAGCGTTGGCTTTGGTGCTGCTAGAGAAGGCCGGACCAATTCTGTTCTCGGTGAACTCAGCAACTTCTTTAGCCCAGAGTTTATGAACCGTTTTGATGGTATTATCGAATTTAAGGCTCTCAGCAAGGATAACCTCCTTCAGATTGTCGAGCTCATGCTAGCAGATGTTAACAAACGCCTCTCTAGCAACAACATTCATTTAGATATAACGGAAAAGGTCAAGGAAAAATTAGTTGATTTAGGCTATGATCCAAAAATGGGAGCACGCCCACTTCGTCGTACTATCCAAGACTATATTGAGGATGCAATCACTGACTACTACCTTGAAAATCCAAGCGAAAAAGTCCTCAAAGCAGTTATGACCAGCAAGGGAAGCATTCAAATCAAGTCTGCCAAAAAAGCTGAAGCAAAAACTTCTGAAAAAGAAGTATAAACCATATAGAAACGGAGTAGAAAATGAAAATTTTCTACTCCGTTTTACAAAAGTAACTATAAGTTCTTGACAGCTCAGACTTTGTCCATTAAGATAATAATAAAGATAATAGATAATGAGGAAAATACAATGGCAAACCCAACTTTCGGAGAAAAAAAAGCGAATACAGACTATGTTGCTCGTTACGGCGTATATGTAGTTATCCCTGATGCTGAAAAAAAACAAATAGTTCTTGTTCAAGCACCTAATGGTGCCTGGTTCTTACCAGGTGGAGAAATTGAAGCAGGTGAAAACCACCAGGAAGCCTTACAGCGGGAATTGATTGAAGAGCTTGGCTTTACAGCTGAGATTGGCTCCTATTACGGACAAGCAGATGAATATTTCTACTCTCGTCATCGTGACACCTACTACTACAATCCTGCCTACCTCTATGAAGCGACTTCTTTCAAAGAAGTTCAAAAACCGCTAGAAGACTTTAATCATATTGCCTGGTTCCCTATTGACGAGGCTATTCAAAATCTCAAACGAGGTAGCCATAAATGGGCCATCGAATCTTGGAAAAAACAGTATGAGATTAACTAAATCAAGCTACTTTACCCAAAAAATGCTATAATAGAATTAGAAAATCGGAGGAAATGTTATGAAGCTTATAAATACGACAAACTCACACTCGCAACTTGTAAAAAGCCAACTAGAAAGTACAGATGCCACTCTTGTTGAGGTCTATTCTGCTGGAAATACTGATGTTATTTTTACCCAATCTCCGCTTCACTATGAAATCCTCATCTCAAACAAACATCGTGCTATTCGTGAACCTGAAATCGAAGCTATTCAGGAATTTTTCTTGAAACGTAAAATTGATAAAGACTCTATTGACGAGACCAATATCAAAACACTCTATTCAGAAAAATTAATTGGGATTTCGATTCCAATAAAATAAAAACTTGGAGAGATTAGAAAGTATTTTGAACCTTACAGAACGAGATTAGGCTTATTTAGCTTTTTAAATCGTCTCCAGTTTTTAGCTTGGAATTCTATCATATAGGATTTTCTTGATAAGAAAGGAGACTAGCATGGGAGACATCATATATAGAGAGGCAAGAATTGAAGAATACGAAAAAATTGGAAAACTATTAACTAACTCCTTTCTTGACTATCCTTTTTTAACGCTTTTAAAAGACGATTTGAAGAAACCTGACTCTTATCCTGCTTTTGTAGAAATATTACAAACATTGCTCACTAGAGTCTATATTAAAAAGGGAAATTGTTTAATTGCTGAACAAGATGGAGAATTACTAGCTGTCGCTCTTTTGCAAGAAAAGGATTTCTCTATACTATCCTATCTACGAAATGGCGGAACAAACATTTTTCGCTACATTCGACTACGAAATCTTTTTAAATACTTGGACTTTGTAAAACGTTCTAAAAAGCACTTAGAAAAATCTGGAGAGTTTGATTGGTATTTGATGGCTTTAGCTGTCAATTCAGCAAGTATGGGGCAGGGAGTAGGCAGTACTTTTCTAAAACAAGGAATTGAACCCTATGTCAAATCAAAAGGCTGTAAGCACTTGGGACTCATTACTAACACAGCAAGAAATGCCTCATTCTACGAAAAAAACGATTATGAACTACTAGACTATATGGACTTAGAATACGGATCAAGATCAATTGGTAACTGGGCCTTTTTAAAAACAATGAATAAATAAAAAAGATTTGGTTCTATAAGAAGAACCAAATCTTTTTTATAATGTTAGAAACGAATTGTCTCACGTGTTTTTTCGTATGAAGTGACAAAACGATTGGTTACACCTGGTTCTGCAACTTCCAAAGCTTGCGAAATCTTATCAAATGAAGCATGGTAATCAAACTCTTTTTCAAAAATTTCTAATGATTCATTAAATGCTTCTTGAATGCGTTCATCAAATGAGCGATAGCGGTTCGAATACTGTAGCAATTGTTCTGTCAATGTTGCATATTGAACAATATTATATGTTTCTTCTTCAAGTGCTTCCATATCATTTGTTGTAATTTCAAGCATACGATTCACTGCTTCAATATTGACCTGAGCTTCTTCTAGTTCAGCCATCAACTCTTCTATATTGTTACTTGCTGTAAAAAACAACTGTAAGAAATTCTGAGGAATACCTGGAAGATTACGTTTTTCCATATATCTCTTAATAGTATGAAGACGATTAACATAGACATTTGCCTTCTGGCGAGCATTGATATCATCTTTTTCAATCTGAGCAAGACGATGACTAACCGCAACTTGTTCATCTTCAATTTCCTTCAAAGTCGCTTGTAAGTTTTCCAAACGTTCTTCAAGGAAGAATAGGGCTCCGACTGTTCCTCTTCTTCAGAAGTTAATTCCAATACAGATTCTTCCAAAGACTCTAACTCAGCTTGTAATCTATGAACATGACTAACATCCGTTTCAGATAGTAGGTAATTGTTACTCAATCGTTGAATATCTTCCACTAAAACAGCATTACTATCTTTCATGTGTTTCAAATATGTAGGAAGGGTTGCAACTAAGCCTTCTACTACTTTTTGAGCAGCGATTTCTCGTGTAAAGATATCATAGAGTGCATTGATTTCTTCTTGAACTTGAGTATTTTCATACTCAGCATTATCCAACTCTAATTGTGCAATATTTTCGTGGTTTTTCTTCAAAGCTTCATAAAGCAATTGGAAGCGAGATTCAATATCCGTTTCAACAAAATGATAGTTAGCATCTAAAAGTTTACGGTAACCGTCTTCCAAATCTTCCAATTGATCAGGTAGCTCTTTAGATAATGTTTTTACAATTGCTGGCAGGCGATCTACTATGTGACTCAAAGTCAAGATATGATTTTCAGCATTATCCAAAATCACAGCAGCTTCTACTGGGTCACCTGAAGTGTTCAAAGTAACAAACTGAGAAAACTCTGATTGAATATTTTCCAATTGTTTTTCGATTTCAGATAAACCTTTGCCATATTCTTCAGAATGATCAGCAACTCGGTGTTGCAACTCTTCAAACAAGTCCAAGGTATGAAGAACACGTCCACTATTTTTAGACTCTTGTTTCTCCAAATCTGCTAAAGCATCGCGAATTGCCGCAATATCTTCTTCAATCAAGGTAATTTGACTCTCGATTTGGTCAATTTGATGACTGGCCTTGAAAAAACGGAATGAGTTATTATAACCTTCTGCCTCAAAAAGATTATTTTCGATATCGGCAAAAGAATTAAGAGATAGGTCAACCCATTTTTGGTTCCATTCACGGAAAGTCACTTGACTTTGTCCAATCAAGTGCATATTTTTTACAGCTTCAACTTCATCGTTTACTGGAAGATTGTACAGCTCTTCTTTTTTCTCTTCTAAAATTGCTAATTTGCTTTCATTGCGTTTTCGTACGTAGATTGCGATAGCATAGGCAATTACTAAGAAAATTGCAACTGCAATTGCAAGATAAATTACTAGTCTACCAGACATATTAAACTCCTTTTTTACTTGAAACAATCGTAATGATTATATCATATTTTTTTGACCAAGGGAACTACTTCTCCCGATTTTTTAGACATCAAGTGTACTATAGATGGCATTTTCTTCAATAAACTCACGACGAGGTTCAACTCGATCCCCCATCAACATATCAAAGATTTTATCTGCTTCTGCAGCATCGTCTACAGAAACTCTGGCCATCACGCGATGCTCGGGATCCATGGTTGTTTCCCATAATTGGTGGTCGTCCATTTCACCCAAACCTTTATAACGCTGAATTGTCGGTTTGGTACGACCTTCACTATGGCGGGCTAAGGCCTCCTGGAGTTTAATTTCTTGATCTACTCCTGGTTGGATATATTCTTTAATCTCGCTTCCAACCTTAACACCATAGATTGGTGGTTGGGCAATATAGACATAACCTGCTTCTATGATTGGTTTCATATAACGATAAATCAAGGTTAAAAGAAGAGTACGAATATGCGCTCCATCGACGTCGGCATCAGTCATCAAAACGAGTTTTTGATAACGGGCTTTCGAAACATCAAATTCTGCACCAAATCCTGTTCCCATCGCTGTGAAAAGACTACGAATTTCTTCGTTAGCAAGAATCTTATCCATACTTGCCTTTTCAACGTTCAAAATCTTACCGCGAATTGGAAGGATTGCCTGAAATTCACGGTTACGACCAGATTTGGCTGATCCACCAGCTGAATCTCCTTCGACGATGAAAAGTTCTGTTTCAGCAGGATTGTTAGAAGAACAGTCTGCTAATTTCCCTGGAAGGTTGGAAATTTCTAAACCAGATTTTTTACGAGTAACTTCACGCGCACGCTTTGCAGCCACACGAGCTTTAGCTGCTAAAATTCCTTTTTCTACAACACGCTTAGCAATTTGTGGATTTTCCATGAGAAAATCAGAGAAAGCATCGCTGAAAAGACGATTAGTAATCTTAACCACTTCACTATTACCCAGTTTGGTCTTAGTTTGTCCTTCAAATTGTGGATTTGGATGTTTAACTGAGATAACTGCAGTCAGTCCTTCACGGACATCTTCCCCTGTTAAGTTGTCTTCATTGTCTTTAAGTAACTTATTCTTACGGGCATAATCGTTGATAACACGAGTCAAGGCTGTACGAAAACCTTGTTCATGTGTTCCACCTTCATGTGTATGAATATTGTTTGCGAAACTCATGACGTTTTCATGGTACCCCGTTGTGTACTGCATAGCAACTTCAACTGTGACATCATCCATCTCACCGTCTGTGTAGATTGGTGTTCCAAAAATAACATCCTTGTTTTCGTTGATATACTCAACGTAGCTAGCAATTCCACCTTCATAATGATAACTCTTGGTTTGTTCCAAACCTTCACGCTTATCTGTGATAGAGATTTGAAGACCACGATTTAGAAAGGCCAACTCTTGAACCCGTTTATTTAATTTATCAAAATCAAATCTTGTTGTTTCAGTGAAGATTTCTGGGTCCGGTGTAAAGTGAACTGTTGTTCCCGTTTTATCCGTATCTCCAACTACTTCAAGATCTGCGACAACATGACCACGACGGTATTCTTGGTAATGAATCTTTCCGTTTTTGTGGACATGAACATCTAATTGAGTGGAAAGAGCATTAACTACTGAAGACCCCACTCCGTGAAGACCACCTGAGACCTTATAGCCGCCACCGCCAAACTTTCCTCCAGCGTGCAGAACAGTAAAGACAGTCTCAACGGCAGGTCGACCTGTTTTTTCCTGAATATCGACTGGGATACCACGCCCATCATCGATAACAGTAATCGAATCATCTGGCTCAATAAAAACTTGGATATGGTTGGCAAATCCTGCTAAGGCCTCGTCAATTGAGTTATCAACAATTTCCCAGACTAGATGGTGAAGACCTTCTTTTGAGGTTGACCCAATATACATCCCTGGACGCATACGAACAGCCTCTAAGCCCTCTAAAACTTGAATTTGACTGGCATCATAATCCTGTGCCTGCTGATTTTTGATTTCTTCTGTCATCTTATTCCTTTTTCTTACATGTCTAATACTTGTCTTAAATTTACGATACTAGTAAACAAGTGGGTTTTGAGTCCAGCAGCTGACCTGCCTCAATATCAATCGGTCAATCACCAATTACAATACCAGAACTAATCTGATATTTTTCTCTTAAAGCCTGATAGACTCTATCATGGTCTTCTGTGATAGCATACGGCACTAATGTTTCAAGAAATGAAGCTGTTGAAGTTTCATAATTATCCAGTAAAGTTCCACCTAAATCCCATATGTAATCATGATATTTCATATCCTTCATTATACCATTTTTTTATGAAAAAAGCGATGATTTCCTAGATTTTTACAAGTAAAAAACGAGAGAAGAACTCCCGTTTTACTATTCTTTACCAAAGATGTCTCGATAGAGCATTCCTGTTCGTAAACTCTCTGCGTCTCCTCCTAGTTGCTCCACCAACTCATAGGCAAAGGCAAGAGCGGTTGAGGGGCCTCTACTGGTTATCAATTGACCATCTACCACTACTGTTTCCTTGACGTAGTGACCATCAAGGATTTGCTCTTGAACGCCGTCATAGCAAGTGTACTGCTTGTTTTTCAATAATCCTGCTTGATTGAGGGCAATTGGTGCCGCACAAATGGCTGCCAGTTTTTTTCCTTCTCGTTCGAAGCTTTGCAATTCTTTCATCAAAGCCTGATTATCACGCAAATGTGCAGAACCGGGCATCCCACCAGGAAGGACAATCATATCATAGTCCGATAAATCACCATCAAAGACACAATCTGCTCTTACTTGGATTGCATGAGAACCCGTCACTTGCTCTTCAAAACCAACCATATCACAAGCGATATTTGCCCGACGCAAAACATCTACAACTGTCAAAGCTTCAATTTCTTCAAATCCCTGAGCTAACATAACTGCTACTTTTACCATGATTTTCTCCTTATTTGATTCGTTTTAATATAACCTTTTTCCGTTTGAATAGCGCTTTTCCACTCTTTTCTTCAGCTAGATTAGTCTGATAACTCATCGATAAAAGTAAACCAACACCAATCAAGTTACTAACAATAGCCGATCCCCCTTGAGAAATGAAAGGCAAGGGAATTCCGGTCAAAGGAAGTAAGCCTGTTACAGCACCGATATTCTCAAAGATGTGGAAGAGCAACATCATAATCAAACCTGTAGAAATATAGGTGTAGAACTGGTTATTTGATTGAAGAGTAATCTTCAACATACGGTAAATCAGCATGAGATAAAGGGCAATAACAAGGACGGAACCAATAAAGCCAAAATCTTCTGCAATAACCGTGAAAATCATATCTGACTCACGAACTGGGATAAGCAGATTAGAAGCATTAAAACCTTGACCAAATAAGCCACCACTCCCAATGGCAATCTGTCCTTGAGCCTGCTGGTATGTGGTTGTTTGGGCAAAGTCAAAAGGATTGAGCCAAGCCAAAATACGATTGATTTGGTAGGTCGGCATCCCCAGTTGATGGATAAAAGCCCGTCCATCCTTACTCATAAAGATGGTTAGAAAACCAGCAATTCCTGTTACAGCAGTCACAAATACTGGGATAATAATTTTCCAAGAAACTCCTGATAGCAAGACGATTCCTGAGAAAATGGCTACAAAAACTAAGGCCGTCCCCAAGTCACTTTGAAGAGCTAAAAGAACTAAGACTGGAATGGTAAAGAGAATCATCCAAAAAATCAACAAAAAGTCCAGTGGAACTGTGCGTCTCCATTCCTTATGTTTTTTTGTAAACTGGACAATCACACGAGCCAACATAAGGATATAAGATATCTTCATAAATTCTGACGGCTGAAACAAGGTGATACCATTTACCGATACCCAGTTTTTGGCACCCGTAGATGCAACTAAGCTTGGATTATAAAAGATAATCGGCAAGACCATAAGTCCTAAACCTAAAATATATAGAAAGGGGGTCACCTTCCAAAGAAATTCTGTATTAAAAAGCATAACCACAAAACCAATCACTATTCCCAAGGTAATCCATGCTACCTGCTGCCCTAAAATAGGCAAAATATTGTTTGGATAATCATGGCTAACAGCTATGTAGATAGCCACCACGCCGATAACCAGTAGAAAAAATACTGGCAAGAGCAAACTATAATCGACTCTAGAGTCGAGAGAACGTTTCATATATACTAACCTTATACTTTCATACTATACTATTTTTCAAAGTTCATTTAAAAATTTATCAATAACCTCATAAACTTCTGATTGATAGACGGTTTCAACAGTGGCTTCTTTAGCTAAAGAAGCCACAATTTGTTTGCCATATCTCTTTCCAACGATTCTCCTATCTAAAATAAGAGTCAGGGAACGTTGGTGTTCGTGTCTCATACTTCTTCCCAAAGCCTGTTTTAAACGAATAATAGCCATTGGCAATTGATAATCATAAAAGGCATTTTTCCCTTCTTGATTCAGTTCCTGATTGATCTTTTTCGTCAAGGAATCTTGAGGATTTTGGAAAGGAAGTCTAGGTACAACTTGAATCACAAAAGGATGACTTGAAAAATCAACTCCCTCCCAGAAACTTGCAGCACCAAGCAGGATTTGTTGTTCACCTTTTTCAAAACGTTTCTTAAGCTGATGAACATCCCCATTTTTATACTGGGCCAAGTGGCTAACTGGAAGTAAATCCGATACTGCTATAAGCATGTCTTTAGCAGTAAAGAGAACTAAAATCGGTTGCTGGCAATCTTGAACATCCATCAGTAAATCAGCTACCTCTTTGGCGTAGACTTCTAAGGAGGTTTCTGTTACCAAGGGAAAATCCTTGACCAAGACCACTTCTTGTTCCCGTTTTCCCCGAGCTTCGATCTTGACAAATTTGGCTTCAGGATAGCCTGAAAGGTCTGCCAAAGAAACTCTCTGACTAATCTCAAGAGTGGCCGACACTCCCAAGACTTGACATGAACTAGGTACTAAAGAAGATAGAAGAATACGGCCTGATTTCGTAGAAGAAATCTGAATTTTCTTTTGACTCGTTTCAGTTGCTTCAAGCCAGTAGTCCCGTTCAGCTGTATAATAGCGAACCAGTTCCTCAAATCCTTCTACTTCTAGTTCTGAAAAATACTGACGGAGATTGGCAAGAGAATCTAAGATATTTTTCTTAGATTTTCCAGACTGAAATTGTTCTATCAAGTAGAGGCACTCAAAGCGAATACTTTCTAGTATTCGTTGCTGGACTTTGTTTTGCTCCTCCAGTAATGCCTTATCAACTAAATCAATAATAGACTGGATATCATAAGTCTCTTTAAGTAAATTTTCCAAAGCCAACAAAATCTTTTGAACTTCATCAATAATCAATAAACGGTCACTAACAAATTCAGGGTTATCTTCAAGTCTAGTTACAAGATAGGCATGATTGGTCACTAAAAGTCTGCAAGCCTTTGCGCTTTCTTGACTACGTTGCCAAAAATCTTCCGTCACAAATAAGCTTTGAGATGATAAATTCCCGTCATGACGAAGATCTGTCAGAAAATGTTGGTATCGGTAGAGTTGCCCAATTTCATCCAAATCTCCTGTATCTGTCTCAGTCAACCAGACCAAGAGTTGCATTTTAAAGCGTCTAAATAAGCGATTTTCATCATTTTCCTGCAAGGAACGATAAAAGGCGTCCAGCTTCAGATAATTTTGAGGTCCCTTTAAACTATGAATATCTATATGAAACACTTCATTGAGATGTTTACCTTCTTCTTCCATGATTTGATTTTGAAGAATCTTTGTCGGAACACTAAGAACAATTTGACGCTCTTTGGATTGAGATAAAGCGGGTAAGAGATAGCCATAGGTTTTCCCAATCCCTGTCTGCCCTTGAATGAATGAGACAGACTCATTTTTCAATAGCAAACCAACCTCTTTAGCAAAATTTTCTTGCTCCTCCCTCACTTCAAGATTCAATAGAGAAATATTTTTAGAAAAATCTTGAGATAGTTTTCGTGACTTCAGAGGAGCTACAATTTTCTTGAAATACAATCCTTGAACTTCGACCAAGTCTGGAGAACTCAGGATAGATTGACTGCGATACATTTCTTCAATAACCAGGTAAGACTCATACAAAAGAGCGTCAGCCATTTCCAGCAAGCGTTCCAAGAGACCTTTCGGAAGCTGTGCCATCTTTTTTCGTAGCAACAAGAGTAATTCCGCAGTAGCTTGGGCATCTGAAAGGGCTGTATGGGCGTCTTTTAGAGGAATTCCTAATTCTCGACACAAAATAGGTAAACTATATTTTTCCAATCCTGGGAAAAAGACCTGTGCTAATTCGACCGTGTCAACACGAGGATTTCTTAGCTCATAGCCTTCAAAAAATAGATTTTCTGCCAAGAGATTAGCATCAAACTGAACATTATGTGCTACAAAAATCCCATCTTCCACCAAGTCAAAGATTTTTCTGGCAACTTGAGAAAAATCAGGTGCTTGCGCCAGACGTTGGTCAGTCAGTCCTGTCAATTCTTTAATATGAACGTCCAAGGATTCGTGTGGATTGACATCCGTCGTATAGTGATCGACGATTTTTCCGTCCTCAATCACAACAATTCCCACTTGGATAATTTTAGCCTTACTACCTGTGCTAGTTGCCTCTAAATCAACCACAACATAGCGATTACCAATCGTTTTCATTATAAAAATTATACCAAAAAAAGGGCCATTTGGCATCTGCAAACATGAGATAATTTTCAAACTCAGAAAGGTCACCTTTTTAAAAAATCTTATCAAATAGAACATCCTAGCCTGCTGATTTCTTGAAAATATTGGAGAATAACAAAAAATGAGAGAAGAAATGTTTGCATCTTCCTTCTCTCAACTATCCATTTACATTATTTAACCATATCAGGATTGTAATCATAAAATCCTGTATCAAGGAAACGATTTTTAGGGTGAAGTTTACGAACTTCTTCATCCAGCAAGAAGGCTTGGTCATTGCTAAAGTTCCCCTCTTGAATCAGGCTACGTGCTTGGTTAAAGAGTTTTACAATCTCAACAAAGTTCTGACCAGGAGTATAGAGACCTTCTAGTTTCCAGCGAGTGAAACCATGCTCCACCAATTCTGTCAATTTTGTCATTAAATCAAGGTCATTGTTGGCAAAGATATGGGTACCATGATTGTCTTCGAAAATAGAATAGTGGCTTTCTGGGTCGCTCGGTTCTGCCAAGAAGAGGTCACGCTTGCGAGTTTTTTCATCATCGATATGCGTAAAGTTATAGTAGTTTTGTAAGAGCGGACGTTTAGAATGATGGATGACACTAGCACCGTAAACCAAAATTTCAGCAGGAATTTCCAAAATCTCTGGCATTTTGAAAAGTTCAGCTGATGGAATTTCACGCGCTAAAACAGCCTCAGATGCTCCAGCTTTTTGTCCCCAGAAGTTAATCTGACGACTGCTTGTCACCATTGTTGAAGCATCGTAGATGGTCTTAAATGAATAACCATCACGATTTACTACGTAAAAGACACCTGCATCCCCAATCGTAATGTAATCAGTCTTGATTTCTTCTAAGAAATTGAGGAAGGGCTTGATACGGTCCATCATATCTTGATGCATGAGAGCGTTAACCGCAACGATCAATTCCTTACCAGCATCATGAACCAGATTAGCGATTTCACGCAATTGATTATAACTAAAGGTTGTTGGCAAACGAAGTCCAAAATCTTTCTCACCGACATAGATACGGTCCACACCAGCTTCTAGTAGTTGTTTGACTTGCTCAATACTTTCAGCAGTTGCTGTAAAGATAATCTTTTCCATAAGAAAAATTATAGCATATTTCTTAAAAATCAGCTATTCTTTGAAAATGAAAAGGTACTTTATTCTTTTTGTAACCTTTATGTAATAATTCTCTACTGGAAAAATGATAAAATAGTTATGTACTGTTAAGGAGAGAATAATGCCCGTAAGAAAATTACAATCCTATGAGGTAGACTATCAAGAAGAATTAAAACAACAGGTGTCTCGCTATCAAGATTATACACCTGAAGCTCAATCTGATGCTAGTCTCAAGGAAATCCTATTTTTTGTTAATATCGCTGTTTTTTGTATCTGTGTTGCTATCTTTAGTTTTATCTTTTTAGCATTAAAATTATCAACTGCTCTTGCCTTTGTTGCAGCAATCGTATCTAGCTTACTTGTCTTAAAAATTCAACGCGTTGTCATCAAACAAAAACATAGAAGATAAAATAAAAATATCGCCCCTTCTGGAGCGATATTTTTATTTTTTCTTTTTAGATGGTGTCTGAATGGTAATCTTCACTTCAAAGATTGTTCCTTTTGGTTTATTATCTTTAACAGCAATGGTTCCTTTTAAAGCATCTACAATTTGCTTGGCCAGTGATAATCCTAAACCAAAACCACCTTTTTGACGGGTTCTAGCCTTATCCACTCTATAAAAACGATCAAAAATTCTCTTCTTATCTTCTGAGGAAATACCTACTCCATTATCAGAAACAAGTAAATAGAGATTACGATCAGTCGCTGAAATCACAAAATCAATTTCACCATCCTCCTCAGTATATTTTATGGCATTATCAAATAGGATGGTCATCAGTTGTTTAAGTAAAAGTTGGTCTGTGATAATCGTTCGATGGATACGATTTTCAAAACGGAAGACACGATTATTTTCCGAAGCAATCATCTCATAATTTGTGAAAGTCGTATTAAAAAAGCTGGTTGGAACTTCTCCAAATTCAGGCTTAATCCCATCATCTCTCCTAGCTAAGTTCAGCAAATTTGTCGTTAAAAACCGCATATTTCGGACTTCTTCCAAACTAGATGCAATGCTTTCACTCACATCCATAATGGTAGCTTCCGGCTTACGAAAAAGGCTCTCTAAACGATTTTGCAAAACAGCAAGTGGAGTTCGTAGCTCATGACTGGCATTTTCCACAAAGGACTGTTGCTTCTGCATACTCTCAAGCAGAGGCCTAACACTGACCCTAGCTAAATAGAGACTGGCAAGCAAAGATAAAATCCAGAAACTAGCCATCACAATGACAATTAATTGCTCATGCTTTTGACTAGCTTGCTCCAACTGACTGGTATTAATCAAGACAGCAGCATACTTGATATTGGTTGAAACCGAACTGAGATTCGTTTCCATCAATATCATTCGATAGATTTCTTCTTGTCCATAGCTATTAAAAACCTGAATCTGGTAGATATGTCCCAGTTCTTTTTTCTCTAACTTAATCTTATCTAGACCTAAAAAACTATTGCCAGATAGTAACTGAGTGAAATTCTTATCAAACAAAATTACTTCTGTATTGGAACTAACATTCGGTTTAATCTCTGCCTTACTTGCATCTACCGTAGCATTCTCTAAGTCTTTTATTTCCTCTGTCGCTCTGTTTAATGCCAATTGAATAACCGCCTGAGGATTTTCACTAAGTCCATGAAGTTTATCATCCACCGAAGTATAGAGGCTCGAATGCATGACCTGCAAAATAATCAAGGTCATGGTGGAGAAAATCAGAGTGAAGACACCAAAGTTGCGAATAAAATAACTAAAGTCATCCGCATACCATGTTTTTTTTAGTTTACTGAACATCTTTTAAAATATACCCAACACTGCGCAAGGTTTGCAAATTCTCTGCAAAAGTGGTTCCTTTTAATTTCTTACGGACTTTTGAAACATAAACTTCTACAACTGAAATCGTTGTGTCACTATCAAATCCCCATAAACGATCAAAAATCTGAGTCTTGGGCAAAATAACATTTTGATTTTGAAGGAAATAGACTAATAAATCAAACTCTTTCCCCAGCAATTCGACAGGAGTATCTTCAACCTTAACGGTATTTGTTGACAAATTAACTACAATATTTCCATAAGTCAAGGTATTTTCATTAAACTTACCTGAACGTTTGAGAAGGGCTTGAATCCGCATTTTGAGTTCTTCTAGATAGAACGGTTTAGTCAGATAATCATCTGCTCCTAGTTCAAATCCATGTCCCTTGTCATCCAAACTTTCCTTGGCAGTCATAATCAGAACTGGTGTCGTAATCCCCTTTTCACGCAATTCTTTCAAGACTTGGAAGCCATTTTTTTCAGGTAACATCAAATCGAGCAAAATCAAATCATAGACGCCACTTTCAGCTTCATAGATACCTTCTTCTCCATCAAATACCTGCATGACATCCGCAAAATCGTCTAAAAAGTCAAATACTGAATTTGACAGGCCTAGGTCATCCTCAACCAATAAGATTTTTATCATGAGAAACTCCTCCTTATTAAAACCATTATACCAAATTTGACTTAAAAAAAACTCAACTCTCTGCATTTTACATGAGATAGCTGAGTTTTCTTTTTATTTTAGGCTTATTTATGAATTTCCGTATTGAAGAACGGCTGCTTCCACTGCAGCTTTTTCACGGTTAATCAAGTCAACACGCGCTGCAATCTCCTTGATTCCCATACCGATGTTACGGCTGAGAGCAAGGTCAGAAAGTTGTGGCTCAAAGAATTCCTTGTACTCCGCCAAGCGTTGCTGAGTCTTAAATACGTGAGCAGGAAGGATAACAAAACTATCAAAGCTCATATCTCCTCCAAGAGCTGCCTTAATCCAATCCCAGTTTTCACGCGCCCAAGACCAAGCTGTTTCCTGAGTTGCTTGATGAGATAGGAAATGATTATACCAAGCTGACAAGTCTTGTGGTTTAACCACAAATTTGTCCTTCCAAGAAGTAATCAAGTTTTGGATATTGTCCGCATCTGTACTGTAGGCAAGAGCCGCTGCCAACTGGCGTTTGAAGACCGCATCTGTTGCGTGAGTATAAGTATCAAGATAAAGTGCTAACAAGTCTTTGGTCTCATGATGTTTCATCTCATTGATGAGAACTTGTGAGCGAATAGCTGCTGGGAGTCCTGCAAGATTCTCCTTGTGGGCTGCGAAGATTTGGCTAGCGACTTGGCTAGCTTCTGCATCATTTGAGCGAATCATCATGGAAATGGTCAACTGACGAACCAATTCGTCTTCATCTGATTCACCATCTTTAGCTTCAAAACCAAGACGGTCATAGTTGTGACGAGCCATTTTAGCAACCAAGGCTTTGAAGGCTCTTTCAGCTTCTGTTCCTTCATCGATAAAGCGCTCAAGGGCAGAAATCACTTGAGAAACAGCTGAAACGACAAGGTAAGATTCTTCCTTAGCAAGTTTATCAAGTACTGGGAGCAAGTCAGCATAAGAAATGTGTCCTGCTTCAGCAAGCAAGCGACGTTCTTGGACGATTTGCAGTTTACTTGTGTTATCAAGCTCAACTAGGTCAGCAAGAACAGAATCTAGCAAGTCTCCTTGATAGTCTGTAATGTAGTGGGCTGTATTTTCAGTATTGAGACGAAGAGCTCCGTCATTTTCAGCAAGAAGAGCTGCGTAGCCTGGAATTTCGATGCTTTCAGTTTCAAGTGTATCAGGCAAACCTTTCCAGTTACTATTGAGTGGCACCACCCAGAGACGGTTCTTGTCTTCGTGCTCACCAATAAAGAATTGTTTTTGTGAAATCTTTAAGACATCATTTTCAACTTTGACAGTGAGAACTGGATAACCAGGTTGTTCCAACCAAGAATCCATGAAGGCTGCGACATCACGTCCAGACGCTTGACCAAGAGCATCCCAAAGGTCACGACCAATAGTATTGCCATATTGATGTTTTTCAAAGTAAGCATGCAAACCTTTAGCAAAATCAGCATCACCTAGCCAACGGCGAAGCATGTGCATGAGGCGACTTCCTTTGGCATAGACGATAGCTCCGTCAAAGAGCGTATTGATTTCATCTGGATGTTTAACTTCGACGTGAACAGACTGAACACCATCAGTCGCATCACGTTTCAAGGCAGACGGAACACCACCTGTTTGGAAATCTTCAAAGATATTCCAGCTTGGCTCGATGGCATCCACACAGACATATTCCATCATGTTAGCAAAGCTTTCATTGAGCCAAAGATCATCCCACCATTTCATAGTAACCAGGTTACCAAACCACTGGTGAGCCAATTCATGTGCCACAACAAGGGCAACTTGTTGACGACTGGCAAATGTAGAGTTTTCATCCACAACCAAGTAAACTTCACGGTAGGTCACAAGACCCCAGTTTTCCATAGCACCAGCTGAGAAGTCAGGAAGGGCGATGTGGAGAGATTGAGGGATTGGGTACTTAACTCCATAGTAATCTTCGTAAAACTCGATAGAGCGAACAGCGATGTCCAATGAGAAATCAAGGTTAGATAGTGGATGAGCTTTGGTTGAATAAATACCTACGAGGGTACCGTTTTTAGTTTTAGCCGTTACACCTTGCAAATCACCTGCTACAAAGGCTAACAAGTAAGAAGACATGCGAGGTGTTGTCTCAAACTTCCAGATACCTGTTTCCTTACGGTTTTCAACATCGATTTCTGGCATGTTAGACAAGGCCAATTCATCTTCTGCTTGGTCAAAACGTAGAGAGAGGTCAAAAGTTGCTTTGGCTTCTGGCTCATCCACACATGGGAATGCTTCGCGCGCAAAATGGCTCTCGAACTGAGTAGACAAGACCTCCTTCTTGACTCCATCAACTGAGTAGTAAGATGGGTAAATTCCTGTCATGTTGTCTGTAATTTTTCCTGAGAAAGCGATAACCAAGTCAACTTGACCAGCCTCAGCCAATTCGATATGAAGGGCTTCATTTTCATGGTCAACTGTAAATGGGCGAGCTTCCCCTGCAACTTCTACAGAAACGATTTCCAAGTCTTTTTGATGAAGGGAAATGCGGTCACTCTGTGCTTGACCAGTAATGGTCACTTTCCCTGAAAAAGTCTTGGTCTCACGACTCAAGTCTAAAAATAAATCATAATGTTCAGGAACAAATTGCTTAATAAAATGTTCAACTGCTTGCATAGTTTTCTCCTATTCTAAGTTTAAGAGCTGCTACTCTTCTTCAAACAAACTTATTATATCATGTTTTACTTGAGAAAAAAGGATTGGACGGTGATTTTCCAAACTTTCTTCCTTCTAATAGTCTACAGTGGGTAGACCTTGCTAAATTCTTCTAAAACAACCTTGCTTTCAGGTGTAAAAGTCAGTCCTGCTTCTCTCAGCCACTCGGCGAAACAATCCTCATGAACCTGACGCCAATAGGCTAGGGATTTATCACCCTCCCCTTCCTTGTAGGCATGGTCAGCAGAAACTTGATTGAAAGGCTGAACGGAAACCTTAGTAATTTCGACAATGCAGACAGCCTGATTTTGACTATCTAAAATGACATCAAAAGTTCCTTCTTGAGGAAGAGACTCGGCTTCTAGTGCATAGAGGTCGTAGGCTGATGCTGTTGCAGTCTTTTCGCCTCTTAAAACCAAATCTGCTAAAAGATCTGGTTCCACTCCAAAAGCCCAAGCATCGATTTCATCTCCTATAGAGCGGTTAATTTTCTTGTAGTCATTCCACATTTCTTGCGGTGTCATGGGTGCTCCTTTGTAATTTTTTACTTTCTTCTTTTATTTGTTTAAGATGATCTGGATGGTCAATCTCTAAATTAAAAATCTCTGGAATAGAACTACAGTGGATAATGCATTCGATACCCATCTGATTCATTTTTTGTATGAAAGAAGTATTCAGATAGCCTGCTACAGCAAAATCAATCTTTTTCATCCTTGCTTTATCCTGCATCTGTCTTAGCATATCTAACATTATTGGACTTTCCATATCATGCCATTGACTGTTTCTCACAGTGGCAAAAACAAAAGAAGTCAAATCATTCATTCCAACTACAATCTTTGAAATGCCCGTTTCCAGTATCCTATTTAAGTCAAAATACGCTGACGGTAATTCAATCATTGTGCCGATTTTCCCAGTAAAACCACACTCACGCAATACTGTAATAGCTTGCTTTAACTGCTCAGCATCATTGACAAAAGGAAAGATAACAGATAGATTGGGATTGTTTTGATGAACTTCTGTAACGACATGTGCTTCAGCCTGAAATTCATTCGGACACGCCAGTAAACGCCTAGTTCCTCTATATCCAAATAAGGGATGATTTTCATCAAAATACTCTTTAGTCCCCTTTAGACAATTAGCTTCTGTATTCGTTAATTCAGAAAAACGATACCAAACTTCCCTACCTGAGTACAGGGAGCAAATAGTATCAAGATAATCTTTCACAAATTCCTGGCAACTTGGTAGTAGTATGTTTTGGTTGAGTTCTCTCAACAAGTATTCCCCACGAATCATTCCAATGTGGTGAAATAGTTGTGGGTAAACTTTTTCATCAAGTTTTTCGCCACTAAGAGCTAGTTGATTTTTCATCATTCACCTTCCAATTCATGTAAGAAGTATTGCCCAGTTCTGAAAATCCTAATAATTCAGACTTAACCTTCAAGACTAGTGGCGATGCATTTTCTTCTGTGATCTCTTGAATATCCATCCAAATGCTCCTACTTTAAAGACCAGCCACCATCTATTGTCAGAATTTGTCCCTGCATGGCAGATGCCTTTCCACTGGCCAAAAAGAGACTGACTTCTGCCACTTCTTCTGGCTCAATCCAGCGTTTGATTGGTGTTTCACTAGCAACCCAGTCAGCCAATCCACCTGGCTCAAAGTCCGCAGCAGTCATAGCTGTCTTGACTGCTCCTGGAGCAATACCAAATACCTGAATCCCAGCTTCTGCATAGTCTAGAGCCAACTGCTTGGTGAAGCCAGCCAAGGCGTGCTTCGAAGAAGTATAGGCGTGTCCACCGCCACCTGCTAGGCTCGAAGCGATGGAGCACATATTGATAATGATCCCCTTTTTATTTTCCAACATTTGTGTCAAATAATGCCGAGTCAACTCAACAGGAGTCACATAGTTGATTTCAAAAATCTCTTGAATTTCCTGCGCTGTTTGTTCCAACAGTGGTTTGTAAGCATCCAAAACTCCAGCAGTATTGCACAAAATATCTACCTGAGGACACCAGTCAAAAACTGGCTCCAAGTCCAAGGTCAAATCTCTCTGTAAAAAGTGAAAATCATCCTCTAAGAGTGGATTTTCACCTTGGTCAACTCCATAAACTTGATAGTCCTTCTCTAAAAAAAGTCGAGCCTGAGCCAGGCCAATTCCTGAACTCACTCCTGTAATGAGTACACGTCTAGTCATGCACTTCTACCCAATCCGTCGCCAAAACATCACAAGGTGTCGGACTCCACATGGAAAAACCTTCTCCTTCTCCAGACACGTTGATTAGGAAATAAGGTGTCACTTCAAGTACAACCCCGTTTTGTTCAATGGTGTCAAAAAGTTGGACATAGTTTTCAGCACCTCCCCAACCAGTTCGTACATATTTTTTCTTAGCCTTTAATCCAGGCAGGATCTCTTCAAATGTCATGTTTTTCTCCTTTAAAATCAATAATTCTTCCCTTCATTATAACAAAAAAACCGCTTTACAACGGCTTTTTGACTGTGATTTATTTACATCTGCTTCTACTTACGGCAAATTATTCCCTGCAGCAAGATAAATTTCATACCATTCTTTTCTTGTTAAGCTAAAGTTTGCCGCTTGGCTAACTTCTCTCAAGTGCTTAGGATTTGTAGTACCTACGACTGCCTGCATTTTTGCTGGATAACGCAATATCCAAGAAATGGCAATAGTTGAAGAGGTTACTCCATATTTAATAGCTAAACGATCAAGTACTTGATTTAAAGCCTGAAATTTCTCATTTCCAACAAAATTCCCTTTAAAATACCCGAATTGTAAGGCAGACCATGCTTGAATGACCACATCGTGTAATTTGCAATATTCAAAAATGCTACCATCTCGCATAGCTGCTTGACTATCTTCCATGTTAACATGAAAACCTGATTCGAATCCTGGTGTAAAAGCCGCACTCAATTGTAGCTGATTAACAGCTAACGGCTGCTTGACATCTTTTTTAAGCAACTCCATCATCATAGGATTTTGATTAGAAACTCCAAAATCTCGAACCTTACCTTGTTTATAAAGGAGATCAAAGGCCTTTGCTACTTGGTCAGATTCCATCAAAGCATCTGGTCGATGAAGAAGCAAGCTATCTAGATGATCAATCTTCAATCTTTGCAAAATTCCGTCAACTGATTTTATAATATAGTCCTTAGAAAAATCAAAATAGGTAAATTCTTCAATGCGAATGCCACATTTGGACTGAATCCACATCTTTTCTCTTAAATCTGGACGATTTTTTAGGACAAGACCTAACAGTTCTTCACAACGACCACGACCATATATATCAGCCAAGTCGAAAGCATTGATTCCAACAGAAAGTGCTGTTTCTACAAGCTCTTCAACTTCTTTTACAGACTTATCTTCTATTCTCATCATTCCGAGAACAATTTCTGATAATTCTTTGTCATCTTGACCAAGAGTTATGTATCTCATCAAATTTTTCTCCTTTAATTTCTAACATTCTTCCCTTCATTATAACAAAAAACCGCTTTAAAACGGCTTTTTGATTATGATTCTCCTATTATTTTACGAGATATCACTTGACTCTACTTTATAGTAATAAAAATCTTCATCATAATTTCCAGCTGATTGAGTAATAATTAAGCGTGGTCGTGAACTATCTGATTGATCACCCATTGGATTTTTAAAACCTATTTTAAATAATCCAATAGCCGCACTCGTATGACTACTTTGTAAACTAACATACGGAACGCTGCTCTTCTTAGATGAATCTTTGATTACTTTAATCCTATTTCCATCCCCAGTTGTTCCATCAGAATTAATTATCAATTCATTTCCGCGACCATTCCTCCATATTCCAACAAGTGTGGAAATATCACCATTTTCAATAGCTTCAATATCTAAATCAATCTTTGTATAACTAATATTGTTATACTTTTCCCACCACTCTTCTTTATAAGGTTTTAAATAAGTCTTCCCATAAAGTATTCTGTTCTCTTGAGTTTTGTCATTATCTGGTCCAGTTTCATTAGCAGGGATAAATGTTAACACTAATTCTTGCCCAATATTTTCATTTTTATTATCTCCTACAAAATACACTTCATAATAATCATTAATTTTTTTCGGTGTTTTACTTCTATCCAACCTAAATTGGGCATGAGTAGAACCACTCCAGAAAATCCAATCTCCATCTTGATAAGACACTCTTGGAAAAACAGAAGTTATCCCTTTATAGTAATCTTCTCTCTTATACCCATACAAATTAAAATTTGATTCCACAATTGTTTTTTCTAAGTAGTCATTAGAATATGTCCCTTCAAAAGTACTTAAATCACTTTGAAGAACATTATCCTTACTACTTTTATAATAATCACTCCTACTAGCAAATACCATTTCATGATTCTTATATCCGTCAGATAAGGTGATTACCTTTAAAATTTTAGACGAATCGTCTACATTATTAACTGAAATAGATATTTTAAAATCCTTATTTCCATCTGACTTATTAAATTCTGTAACAGAAGACCTATTGTTGCCATCTTCCTTCCAATCTGTAGAAAAATCTCCAAATACATTACCTTCGTCTGTATTATATGAAATTCTCCAATTTTGATCATTCTTAGAAACAGTAGCTTTCTCACCTGTAGAAGACACATAATCTCCCGATAAATCTAAAAAATCTGACTTTATAATTTCCTCCGTATTTAATTGTTTTTCCTGCATGTCACTCTCTTTATGATTTCTATAAAGGAAAAACAAAACTAAACCTGTTAAAAGTGAAATAATCCCAAAAAGATATAAATATTTTCTTCATTCTAAACTCCAATATATAAAAATATTTCCTTCATTTTACTATATTGCTAAAAAACTATCAAGGTAAATTATAAATAACAAAAAACCGCTTTGCAACGGCTTTTTGACTATATTTCACTCCATGTTATCTTCTTAAACCCACGGAAAAAGAGAAAGATACCAATAAAGAGAACAGCTAAAGGAATAATCTTTGTAAGAAAAACATTTGAAATTCCCATCCACTCATAGTAACGGAGCAGAGAACCTACAATAAGATGGGCAACAATCATACTGTTAAAGGGACGAAAAAACTCTTCTTTCCAGTTCCAAATACTGATGACTAGAGAAAGTGTAAAGATAGATAAACTATCCCAGGGAGCAGAAAGATAAAATGCTCCTTCTTGTACAAAACTTCCTATTCCTACATATCCCAGAACAACTAGCAAAACAAGAATTCCAACGACAATATAAGTACCAATTTTCATCTCAGGAGAATCTTGGACTAGCCCCCAACGTAAGATTGTGGCCACAAGTCCAAATCCAGTTAGAAAAATAAGAAGTTGCCCTAAAAATGTGAGCAAATTGACTGTTAAGAGAGGACCTTTAGAAAAATCACTTAGTAGTTGATAATAACGTAATATCGCTAGGACAAAAATTGGCGTCAAAAGGGACTCCTTGATAGAACTGCGTGGTGCTTCCTTGAGAATCTCTTTCATTATTTTTTTAGGATTCTTACCTAAATAATCCTCTGCACTCATGCCGTCTCGTTCTGCTTCTGAGAAATCTAACATCATCAAATAAATCTGCTCTCTGAGATAGTCTTCATCATAGAGAAATCCAGCAAGATTAAAACTATCCCACAGTTCCTCAAAATACTGCTGATTCTCCTCAGAAAACTCATGCAGCAAAGCGCTTGTTTCTTCGTAATACTTCATTTCTTCATGGTTTACCCCCATTCTTTATCCCTTCTACTTTTTGACTTAAATCGTCCCATTGTTGCCAAAAGACCGAGACACGCTCTTCTCCTTCTTTAGTTAATGAAAAATACTTTCGATCTGGACCATCTGGCGACGGGCGCATATCGCCTCTTATCCATTGATTTTTTTCTAACTTTTGCAACAAAGGATAAATAGTTCCTGGAACTATAGTGTCAAATCCAGCCTCTCGTAGAGTCTGAACCAACTCATAACCATACCGCTCTTTTTGACCAATCATATCCAAGACACAACCTTCAAGAACACCTTTTAATAGTTGAGTTTCCTTCATCCCTTCCCCCTTCTAATCTATTTTGTAATACATACTAGTAGCTTCAGCTATAGTATACTACTTTCACACTAGTTTGTAAAGCATAATAGTTAAAGAAAAAAACAGAACTAGCATGAACTAGTCCTGTCTATTTTTACCCAATCACACTTCCGTTTGGTACAGCTGGATCAACTGTGAGAAGGGTTAATTGTCCATCATGTTCAGCTGATAGGATCATACCTTGGCTGACATATTTTTTCATCATTTTACGAGGTTTGAGGTTAGCAACGATTTGAACTTTCTTGCCAACCAATTCTTGTTCGTTTGGATAGTATTTGGCAATTCCTGAGAGGATTTGACGATCTTCACCATCACCTGCATCTAGGCGGAATTGAAGCAACTTATCTGAACCTTCTACTTTAGACACTTCTTTGACTTCTGCGACACGGATTTCGACCTTGTCAAAGTCTTCAAACTTGATTTCTTCCTTGTTTAGTTTGAGTTCAACTTCGTCTGGGTTCCACTCTTTTTCGATTGCTGGTTTGTTGCCTTCCATTTGTTCCTTGATATAGGCGATTTCTTCTTCCATATCCAGACGTGGGAAGATTGGTGTTCCTTTGGCAACTACCGTTACACCTACAGGGAAGTCAGCCACGCTCAAGTTTCAAGGCTCGCTACTTCTTCCAAGCCAAGTTGAGTCAAGACCGCGCGACTGGTTTCCATCATAAATGGCTCAATCAAGTGAGCGACGACACGAAGGCTAGCTGCCAAGTGGCTCATAACACTTGCCAATTGATCGCGGAGAGCTTCATCCTTAGCCAACACCCATGGAGCTGTTTCGTCGATGTATTTATTGGTACGTGAGATCAGGGTCCAGACTGCTTCAAGTGCACGTGGGTAGTCAACTGCTTCCATGTAGGTATGGTAGTCAGCGATTGATTGTTCTGCAACGTCAGCAAGAGCATTATCAAATTCTGTCTCACCTTCTACATAGGCAGGAATTTGTCCATCAAAGTACTTGTTAATCATAGAAACCGTACGGTTGAGGAGGTTTCCAAGGTCATTGGCCAATTCATAGTTAATACGGCCAACGTAGTCTTCAGGAGTAAAGGTTCCGTCTGAACCAACTGGAAGGCTACGCATGAGATAGTAACGAAGTGGATCTAGTCCATAACGCTCTACCAACATTTCAGGGTAAACGACATTCCCTTTAGATTTAGACATTTTGCCGTCTTTCATGACGAACCAACCGTGAGCAATCAAACGATCTGGCAATTTGATATCTAACATCATAAGAAGGATTGGCCAGTATATTGAGTGGAAACGAAGGATGTCTTTTCCTACCATGTGGAAGACTGTTCCATTCCAGAATTTGTCAAAGTTACCATGTTCATCTTGACCGTATCCAAGCGCTGTCGCATAGTTAAGAAGGGCATCAATCCAAACGTATACAACGTGTTTAGGATTTGATGGTACCGGCACACCCCATGTAAAGGTTGTACGAGAAACCGCCAAATCCTCTAAACCTGGCTCAATAAAGTTGCGAAGCATTTCATTCAGACGACCATCTGGAGTGATAAATTCAGGATGAGCTTTGAAATTCTACCAAGCGGTCTTGGTATTTGCTGAGGCGAAGGAAGTATGATTCTTCAGAAACCCATTCCACTTCGTGACCTGATGGAGCAATACCGCCAGTTACATTACCAGCTTCATCACGGAAAACTTCCGCAAGCTGGCTTTCTGTAAAGAATTCCTCATCTGATACTGAGTACCAACCAGAGTATTCACCCAAATAGATATCATCCTGAGCAAGTAAGCGTTCAAAGACCTGCGCCACTACTTTTTCATGGTAGTCATCAGTTGTGCGAATAAACTTATCATAGGAGATATCGAGTAATTGCCAGAGTTCTTTGACTCCAACTGCCATCCCATCAACATAGGCTTGAGGTGTAATTCCAGCTTCTTCTGCTTTCTGCTGGATTTTCTGACCATGCTCATCAAGACCAGTCAGATAAAAGACATCGTAGCCCATCAGGCGTTTGTAACGTGCTAAGACATCACATGCGATAGTTGTGTAGGCAGATCCGATATGAAGTTTACCAGATGGATAGTAAATCGGCGTTGTAATATAAAAATTCTTTTCAGACATAATTTTTCCTTTCCAGGCAAATGAAACCTGTTTTTCTAACACTTCATTATATCACATTTTTAATGATTTTCGATAGGGAAATCCATACAAACAAGATAGACGAGTGTCCATCTTGTTTATTCTATTCATAACGAAGGGCTTCAATTGGATCAAGTTTCGATGCCTTGTTGGCTGGCAAAACTCCAAAAATCATACCCACGCTAGCCGAAACTGCAAGACTAAATAGGGCAACTGGGATTGATACTCCCACTTCTATACCCGCTATCAATCCTTGCAAAAGTAGACCAGCTATAGCTGTTAAGCCTGTCGCAATGGTTAGACCAATAACTCCACCAAGCAAGGTCAAAATCATGGATTCAATCAAAAACTGGATTAAAATATTGGCACGTGTCGCACCCAAAGCCTTACGGAGACCAATCTCACGAGTACGCTCTGTCACCGAAACCAGCATGATGTTCATAACACCAGTCCCCCCAACAAAAAGGGAAATTCCTGCAATGGCACTAATAATCGTAGTTATAAAGCCGAACAATTGTTGTACTTCTTGGAAGGCTGCAGTCGCATCTGCCACCTGATACTCCCCTTGCTGAATACCAGCAATTTCGGTCAATTTTCTAGCTAATTCTGGTCCCACAGTTGGTGTCAAACTGGTATCATTAACCCGGAAGACAATATCAGAAATCTCATCCATATTGAAGTTGTTGGCAAGAGAAATATTAGTCGTAATCGGAAGTCCACCAATACCAAAAGTCTTGGCAGTCTTGGCCTCATCGCTGGTATAGACACCAATGACACGATAGCTAAAGCCACCAACATCTATAACCTGGTTAACAGCTTCTTGAGCAGATCCAAACAGACTATTAGCAAGTTCTTGGTCTAGCAAAATGACACTGGCCACATCTTTATAATCCTGAGCTATGAGACTTCGTCCTGCAACAATTTCATTTTCAACTGCCTTCATGTAGGTAATATTCCCACCTGTCAAGCTAACGCGCTCCACTTTTTTATCTTTGTAAGACAGGGTGGTATTTGTTGAGTTGGTTACATAGTAACTATCTACACCTTTAACTTTAGCAGCCTCCTTGACCCAAGCTTCTTGTGGTTTTGGTGGTTCCACAGGAACTTCCTCTTCTTTCCCAGAAACTGTTAAAGCTGATTGCTTTTGGGTAAAAGAACCATCTTTACTTTTAATAGGTGAGAAAAAAACATGGATATTCTTCTGTGACTTGGTCATATTTTTATTAACCTGACGAGACATGGAATCCCCCAGAGCCATAATCACAACAACTGATGAAACACCAATGATAATCCCAATCATAGTGAGAAAAGAGCGCATTTTATGTGCCATGATAGATGAAAAGGCAAATTTCAGATTCTGCATCTTAGTTTTCCTCCTTTTCTAACTGAGCACTGTCAGACGAAATAACTCCATCCCGAATGACAATCTGGCGTTTAGCATAAGCAGCGATTTCAGGCTCATGCGTTACCATGATAATGGTTTTTCCTTCATTATTCAGTTCAACTAATAATTGCATGATTTGGTTACCTGTTTGGTATCCAAGGCTCCTGTCGGTTCGTCTGCTAAGATAATAGAAGGATTGTTTACCAAGGCACGCGCGATAGCCACACGTTGCTTTTGACCACCAGATAATTCCGAAGGCAAATGATGACTACGTTCTGTCAATTCAACCTTATCTAGATATTCTTCAGCTAACTTGCGCCGTTTTGAAGTCGAAACTCCCGCGTAAATCAAGGGCAATTCTACGTTTTGCAGAGCATTGAGTTTAGATAGAAGAAAGAACTGCTGAAAGACAAAACCGATTTGTTGGTTGCGGACCTTGGCTAGTTGTTTTTCACCAAGTCCAGCCACTTCTTGACCTTCAAGATAATACTCTCCACTAGTTGGTGTATCCAACATGCCAATGGTGTTCATGAGGGTTGACTTACCTGAACCGGAAGGTCCCATGATGGCAACAAATTCACCCTCATTCACTTCTAGGTTGATATTTTTGAGAACCTGCAGTTCTTGGTCACCGTTACGGTAGCTTCTGCAGATATTTTTTAGACTAATTAGTTGCTTCATCAGCCTTCACCTCTTTTCCTTCCTCTAGAGAAGACGTTGGGTTACTGATGACCTTGACTCCATTTGTCAGACCTGAAGTGATTTCTTGGTTGTCTGCATCAGCATTGCCCAAACCAACTTCCACTTTCTTGGCCTTTTTCTGCTCGTCAAGCACCCAGACATAGTTCTTATCATTTTCAGTCACAATACTTGTTAGAGGAACTAAAATGGCTTTACTCTTATTCTTGACCTCAACACTTACTGAGAATCCTTGTTTCAAATCACCGATTTCACTTGTAACATCGATGGTATATGGATATTTAGAACCAGAATTACCAGCTGCTGCGGCAGCCGCTGTACTTGCTGCTTCGCCATTGTTTTTAGGGTAGTCAGAGATATAGCTAATCTTACCAGTCCAGCTCTTATCTTGGTAAACTTTAGAAGTAAAGGTTACTTCTTGTCCTACAGAGAGGTTGGCAAGGTTATATTCAGATAGTTCCCCCTTAACTTGCAAGTTTTCATTACTTACAACATGAACGACCACTTGGCTAGCTCCTGTTGGAGATTTAGAAACATTGTGGTTAACTTCGACCACAGTTCCCTCTAAGGTACTGAGAACCGTCATGGCATCCAACTGACTTTGAGCTTTACTTAATTGTGCGCTGCATCTGCACGAGCATCACGAGCATCACCTAGTTGCGCATCAATAGATGACACTGCATTTCCTGAGACTGGAGCTGGAGTTTGCCCTGCAGCTCCTTCGCCTCCTGCTGGCGTTGGCAACTGTGGAGCCGGAGCTGAAGCAGCTTCATTTCGTGCTTGATTGAGTTCATTGATATGACGATCTGCCTTAGCTACTGCTCGGCTAGCTGAATCATAGGCCGCCTGGGCTTCTGAACTACTGTACTTGACTAAAGCCTGCCCTTCGCTGACCTTATCACCCACAGAAACAAGGATTTCATCTAAATCTCCCTTACTAGCATCAAAATAAACATATTGTTCATTTTTTGCCGTTACTGTCCCTGATAATAGAACAGAGGATGCCACGCTTCCTTCCTTGGCAACAACAAGATGAGTAGGCTCATCTTTTACAGCTGTCTGAGATGGTTGTCTAAAGAGCAAAATCCCTCCAGCCCCCAATACAACTACACTTGCAGCACCAATTGCTGCATACAATTGCCACTTTTTAGCTTTGCGATTCTTTTTCATAATGAAACTCCTTTTTGATTTAAAGTCCTTAACAATATTATATAAAAATTACCAAATAGAAACAATAACAGTTCAGAACGAAATAATGACATTTCAGGATTTAATTATTGTTCGTAATTTGTTTTAACTATCATTGTACTAGTTATATAATACACTTTATTTTTCCTTTTTGCAAGCCTTTTCTTTAATTTTTTTGAACGTAGCAGATTTTTGCAATCAGATAAAAAAAAAGATAGAATATGACTATCAAAAAATGACACTCTACTATTTCACAGAGTATAAAGGAGTTTTCAATGAGAGAATATGATATCATTGCTATCGGTGGAGGTAGCGGAGGAATTGCTACCATGAACCGTGCTGGTGAACACGGAGCCAAAGCGGCCGTTATTGAGGAAAATAAACTAGGTGGAACCTGTGTCAACGTCGGTTGTGTTCCTAAAAAAATCATGTGGTACGGAGCGCAAATCGCTGAAACTTTCCATCAATTTGGAGAAGACTACGGCTTTAAGACTACTGATCTTAACTTTGACTTTTCAACCCTGCGTCGCAATCGTGAAGCTTACATCGATCGCGCTCGTTCTTCTTATGGTGGCAGTTTTAAACGCAACGGAGTAGACTTGATTGAAGGTCATGCTGAATTTGTAGATTCTCACACTGTTAGCGTAAATGGTGAACTGATTCGTGCTAAACATATTGTGATTGCTACTGGTGCCCATCCAAGTATTCCAGACGTTCCTGGTGCTGAACTAGGTGGCTCTTCTGATGATGTATTTGCTTGGGAAGAATTGCCAGAGTCAGTTGCTATTCTAGGCGCTGGTTATATTGCCGTTGAATTGGCTGGCGTACTCCACACTTTTGGTGTCAAGACAGACCTCTTTGTTCGTCGTGATCGTCCTTTACGTGGTTTTGATTCTTATATCGTTGAAGGTCTGGTCAAGGAAATGGAAAGAACAAACTTACCACTTCACACTCACAAAGTCCCTGTTAAGTTAGAAAAAACTGCTGAAGGCATTACCATTCATTTCGAAGATGGTACTAGTCACACAGCTAGCCAAGTTATCTGGGCTACAGGACGCCGTCCAAACGTTAAGGGTTTGCAACTTGAAAAAGCTGGAGTAACTCTGAACGAACGTGGCTTTATCCAAGTGGATGAATACCAAAATACTGTTGTTGAGGGAATCTACGCTCTAGGTGATGTAACAGGCGAAAAAGAACTGACTCCAGTTGCAATCAAGGCTGGGCGTACCCTATCTGAACGTCTCTTTAACGGAAAAACTACTGCAAAAATGGACTACACAACTATTCCAACTGTTGTCTTTTCACACCCTGCTATCGGAACTGTTGGTTTGACAGAAGAGCAAGCTATTAAAGAATACGGTCAAGATCAAATCAAGGTTTACAAATCAAGCTTTACGTCTATGTACTCTGCTTGCACTTACAACCGTCAAGAAACTCGTTTCAAATTGATCACAGCTGGTTCAGAAGAAAAAATTGTCGGACTTCATGGAATTGGCTACGGCGTTGATGAAATGATCCAAGGATTTGCCGTTGCTATCAAAATGGGAGCAACCAAGGCTGACTTTGATGCAACTGTGGCAATTCACCCAACTGCATCTGAAGAATTTGTAACCATGCGTTAATCGAAATAAAAGAAGCTGATACAAATGTGTCTGCTTCTTTTTTGATATTTTCGAATCAACAAAATAATTATCCAACTTAATTAGTCAGCAAATCGGCCGTTACAGTTTTTGTTACCTTGTTTTAAAAAATTGGTTGACAATAATTACTCTACGAGTATAATAGTTACTATACATCAGAAAAGAGGTTAACTATTTTGAAAAAAGCTCATGTTTATGCTATCCCCGCTATTGGAGCTGCTCTCATTGCTGTTTTGGCACAAATCAGTCTTCCAATTGGACCTGTTCCCTTCACTCTGCAAAACTTTGCAATCGGCTTGATTGCTACTGTCTTCAGACCGAGAGAGGCTGTACTTTCTGTTGGACTCTATCTTCTTCTAGGTGCTATCGGTCTTCCTGTCTTTGCAGGAGGTGGAGCTGGTTTTCAGGCTTTAGTTGGCCCTACTGCAGGCTATCTTTGGTTTTATCTTGTATACTCTGGACTTACTTCTTCCCTAACTAACAGCAAGAGTGGTGTTATCAAGATTTTTCTTGCAAACCTCTTGGGTGATGCCCTTGTCTTTATCGGAGGGATTCTTAGCTTGCATTTCCTAGCTGGAATGGCATTTGAAAAAGCTCTTGTTGTGGGGGTCATTCCCTTTATCATCCCAGATCTTGGTAAAATTATTGCTATTAGTTTTATTAGCCGTCCATTACTTCAACGCCTTAAAAATCAGGCTTACTTTGCTAACTAAAAAAGGATATCGAGTTGTAATGACTCAATATCCTTTTCTTTCATTTTGAAAACTTAGTTACCTTTAAAGGCATCCACCATCGTTTGAAATTCTTCATTAGAGAGAGTAATCCCCTTGCCCATTTTAGTATGATCTGGACTCCAAGCACGAATATCAAACTTTGCAGGAGCACCATTAAAGCTCACACGGTTGATTTCCTTAGTCCAACCTTTTTCGTTTTCAGAAAGAGTCAACAAGTGCTCTTCGATTTCAAATGTAAATTCTGCCATTTTCTTCTCCTTTTTTAGCTTTCATCTGATTATTCGTAAAATCTTGTAGATTTTAGGAAAATTTTATATAATATTGATATAAAAGAAGGGAGGCCAATATGAGACATAAATTCCAGCAAGTTCTAGATAAAAATACATGACTTTTTTTAAATGGACATGACCAACCAGACCATACTGAAAGCAACTCCCTTACATCTACTATTGAAGAGGCTGTCCAGAAACAAACTGCTGTTCACCTTATCTTGTCAGAGACAAGCTTTACAGGTGACATCATCAAATACGATCAGCAACGCCAGCAAATTATAGTGAAAAAAATTTTTGCTAAAAAAATGTGACCCGTATTATCCGTATAAGCGATATTCAACGCCTACGATTTGTCCCTTCAACCGTCCAAACAGCCCAAAAAAATAGATTTAAGAAAGAGTGAGATGTAGTTACTTCATCCCACTCTTTTTTTCTTAGCGTACTTGTTCAAAAATGTAAATGAACTGCAATATGATCTCCATAACCACTTCTTTCCAAATCACGTTGGAGACGATAGGAAATGTAGTGTTCTGCAATGGTAATATAACCTGCACCCAATAAACGATGTTCAACCATAGACTGAATCATGCTGATAGTTGCACGTTCCACCTTGGCTTCTTCCAAATCCAAAACCACTTTCTTAGTGACTTGTGCAAGGTTTTGACGCAAATCATCTGTCAATACATAGACCGTCTGGGCCGCCTTTAAAATGGCTTGGTAAATCTTATCTGGATTAAATTCAGCAATTTCGCCATTACGTTTGATTACTTTCATAGAGTTCTCCCTTATTCTTTGTTTTCTTTAATTTCTGCTAGCATTTTCTCTTCTTCAGCTGTCAGTTGATAATGTTCAAGTAAATCCGGTCTGCGCTCATAAGTTTTCTTTAAACTCTCGTACAATCGCCACTGACGAATCTTTTCGTGGTGTCCGCTCATCAGAACATCTGGTACAACCATTCCTCTATAATCATAAGGACGTGTGTACTGAGGGTATTCGAGAAGACCAGAAGAAAAACTATCATCTTTGTGGCTAGACTCCTTACCAATCACTTCTGGAATCAGACGTACCGTAGCATCAATCATGGTCATGGCCGCTAATTCTCCACCAGTCAAGACGTAATCTCCTAGGGAAATTTCGTCTGTCACCAAGGTCTTAATTCGCTCATCATAACCCTCATAGTGCCCACAGATAAAGATCAGTTCCTCTTCTTGAGCCAAATCCTCAGCATAAGCCTGATCAAACTGCTTGCCAGCTGGGTCTAGGAGAATGACGCGCGGATTTTTCTTTTCAATAGCATCAAAGGCATCGAAAATAGGTTGAGCTCGGAGCAACATCCCCTGACCACCTCCGTAGGGCTCATCGTCGACATGGCGGGCCTTTTCAGCGTATTCTCGAAAATTATGATACTGGATATCCAAGAGCCCTTTTTCTCGAGCCTTTCCAACGATGGAGTGTTCGAGTGGTGAAAACATCTCAGGAAAGAGGGTTAAAATATCAATCTTCATCGTCTAACCCTTCTAAGATTTCCACATCGACGCGGTTATTTGGAATATCAACATTGAGAACCACTGGTGGGATATAAGGCAATAACAAATCACGCTTGCCTTTTCGCTTGACCACCCAGACATCGTTAGCACCTGGTTGCAGAATTTCTTTGATGGTTCCAATCAAGTTATCACCCTCATAGACTTCCAAACCGATAATCTCGTGATAGTAGAATTCACCATCATCTAAATCGTTTAAATCTTCCTCAGCAACCTTGAGACTGTATCCCTTGTACTTTTCAATAGCATTGATATGGTACATGTCTTTAAATTTGATAATATCAAAATTCTTCTGTTTACGGTGGCTAGCGATGGTCACTGTTTGAACAAACTGATCTTTTTCATCAAACAAGGCCAGCTCAGTGCCTTTTTTAAACCGTTCTTCTGCAAAATCCGTCACAGACAAGACTCGCATCTCACCCTGTAAGCCCTGCGTATTGACGATTTTCCCAACATTAAAGTAGTTCATCTTGTCTCCTGTATCTATTTCTATCCTTTATTTTAACACGTTCCAAGGATTTTTCTCAAGTTGGATAGATCCTATCTTACGGGCCTACTGCTTCTTCAAAAAAATTCACCAATAAGCTGATTAAACTCTTCAGGATGGTCATTCATAGGTTGGTGTTTGCTGTCTGAAATCGTTACTTGACGCGCATTGGGATTTAAGGCAATGATACCATCGTAGATCATTTTTAGGTGTTTGGGAAAATCATTTTCGCCTCTTACTAATAGCATAGGAGGATTGCCATGATAACCTTCTATCTCATGGACAGCCAAAAAACCTGTGATTCCAAGGTTCAAAAAAACATCTCGCCCAGTTTATATAATGGCCTTCTTGACTAATTCTCTTGTGATAGGATTATCACTACACATTTTTGAGTTCTTATCTGCAATCAACTTCCAAGGAATCGTTTTATACATAAAGGAACTATATTTTATGCGATTTCTCTCTTTATCTGATAGGTAACGATGCTGTCCCCAACTATCTACCATGACCAAGGCTAGAACTCTTTCTGGATGGCGATAGGTGTACTCTTGAAGTGGATTTCCTCCCCAAGAATGACCAACCAATATCACCTTATCCAACTGGAAATAGGACAAAATAGCATCTACATCTTGAACAGCACCTTCTAAGTCGGGTAGGCCAATTTTCATAGGTGATTCACCCTGTCCTCTAACATTGACAAAGTAGAGGTTAAATCCTTTAAAAGCATCATACTGGTGGGCCCACATCTGACTATAGCCACAAGCTCCATGATAAAAAATAATGTAGCCTTTATTTGTGTTTCCAGGACGATGATAAACAACCAAATCACAATCTACGACTGGTATAATGTGACGTACCAAAGTCTCAGGTTTTCTGTTATAAAAAAGCAATAGCTTCAGCTATATCATTTTGCTTCATTTCTAAACTCTTGCTTCTTTATCCTAGTATTATTCTTTTTATCTATTTTATCATGCTATATTAAAATCATCGTTTTCCAAACTTGATTACATTAAAATTTTTGAATTTTCTGTATCATTTAGATTAAGAAAAAGACTGCTAAGCAATCTTTACTTTTTTCTCATCAGATTCATTCCTAAAATTCCAGCAATAATCAAAGTTGCTCCGATTACATGGTAGCTATAAATTGGTTCATGGAGGATAAAAGCTCCGGCTAGAATGGTCAAAACTGTTCCAAGATTACCAAAGACACTGACGGTTGATGCTCCAAGTCGAACAATAGCATAGATAGAGAGACTACCAGTAACGATAGAGGCTAAAATTCCCAAATAGAGAATTGAAAGCAGATAAGATACCTGTCCAAGTGGCGCAAAGTAAGCTAATATATTCCCCTCTAGATAGTACGAGGTCAGACTCAGCGTATTAAAGGTAATGAAGCCAACAAATATCACAACAGCTGTCATATCAATAGCCCGATAGCGTCCTCCTTTGGCCTTGCTGAGGATATTGTTTATTGCATTGGCGAGAACAGATCCCAACATCAAGAGAAAGCCAAAGCTAGCAGTCTCAGTACCAAAGTTGGCTCCTTTACTAAGGAAGATGAAAACTACTCCTGCTACGGATAAAAATAAAAAGAACTTTTGAAGCAAGCTTGTCTTTTCCTTGAGAAAGGCCGATGCTAAAAGGAGAGTAAAAATCGGGACAAGAGCCTGTAAAATTCCAGCTTCAGAAGACGATATATACTGTAAAGCAAAGGATTGAAAAATAAAAAAGAGAAGCGGATAGAAAAGACTCATAGGAAGAATAGAAAGAATATCTTTTCTACTTAAACTCACTTTGATAAGTTTGATTTGATGAAGAACGACCATTACTAAAGCTGCGATTGTATAGCGATGTGCTAAGTTTGTGAGAGGACTGGCATAGCCTAAAGAAATCTTAATAAATAAAAAAGAAAATCCAATGATTGCTGAAAAGGATAAGGCTGCTAGGTAAGCTTTTGTTTTCTCGTTCATAGACTGTTACTCCTTTTAAAAATAGCTAATCTCAAGATAAATCAACTAGAAATTTTGAGACTGTCTTTACATTGTAGCATAGTAAAATGCTAGATGCTATTTCTAGGATTAGTATTTTATGCCTTTCACCGTTTATCTAATTCATTGACTAAAAAGAAATCTACGAGTCTAACCTGCCTTTCTCGTTCTTGTCTCGCAAGTTCCAACTTATCTACCTCTTGGAGATTCCTTACTTTTATAGCATAATCTACCATTTTCCTTGCTTTATCTTTCTTATATTTACTAATACCTTCTTTATTAGTAAAAAATTGATTTCTTATCGTCTTAGAGGTCCCCCTTCAAAAATCCTTCCAAATCACGTTCATGCTGATATTTGATAGCCGCCTTTTTGTCTTTTTCAAAAATGGTCTTGGTTAGATCTATGTCGTTGATGGTCGCAATTGCGACGGTGTAGTGAATGATATCAGCCAGTTCTTTTGCTAGTTCCTCGTTCGAATCTTGAACTCCCTCTTTTCGACCAGAGCGACCATTCAAAACTTCAGCTACTTCTCCAACTTCCTCCACTAATTCCTTTCTCAGTCTGAGACTGCTGGTAATGTTCCAGTAGGTAGTCTTGTAATTATCTAAACGTTAAATCCTTCATATCCTGCTCCTTGCAAAAAAAAAGCGAGACTTCTGTCCCGCTCTTCTCATTTTTCGTCAATAACGATTCTTACTTTTTTGTCTTCAGTTGGGACAGAGTAGACAATCGTTCTTATCGCAGAAATAGTGCGACCCTTACGACCGATTACACGACCCACATCGCTTTGATCAAGATCCAAATGATATTCCAAAAATTCTGATGTATCTTCAATCTTGATAGTTAAGGCATCTGGTTGTGAAATCAAGGGTTTCACAATCGCAATAATTAGATTTTCAATCGTATCCATCTGTCAACCTACTTTAAACTTATTTTGAGAATTTAGAATCGTGGAATTTCTTCAATACACCTTCTTTTGAAAGGATGTTGCGAACTGTATCTGAAGGTTGAGCTCCATCAGCCAACCATGCAAGAACGCGGTCTTCTTTCAAAGTTACTTGGTTTTCAGCAACAAGTGGGTTGTAAGTTCCAACTGTTTCGATGAAACGTCCGTCACGTGGTGAACGTGAATCTGCTACGTTGATACGGTAAAAAGGTTTTTTCTTAGAACCCATACGAGTCAAACGGATTTTAACTGCCATTTTTAAAGTCTCTTTTCTTATTTTTTATTTCGGTGAAATAGCCGAGCTATTTATCACATGTTCTATTATAGCAGATTTCTGGCAGGTGTCAAGAAAAAAACTTGACAGACTATAAAATTCTTAAACCTTTTAGAAATTTGTTATATTTTTAAAGAAAAATCAGAAAGAGAATGTCATAAATACTATTTTAGAAACATTTTATAAAGACCATCAACTCAAACCCTTCATATCGCCTAAACGTGATTTGGATGCTTGACTCCTAAATCCTAAGCCCGTTCCTAAACGAAATATCAAGGATTTTTAAGAACGATATCTACTAATTAATTTATAAAATATGAATTAATAGATTCTAAATAGGGGAATAATTTGGTTCTGTAAAAATTAACTTCTACACCTACAAAGCTTATTCTGACAGACTTTATAACAGTATAAGAAAAAAAATAGAGATTCATACAGTATCTAGATTTTCCAAAAAAATTCTTTAGTTGTTTGACTATCGAGGGCTTTTTATTAAAAAAATTTTTTTCAAATAATTACCGCATTGACACATAAAAATTCTTGCTTTTCTAAATTTAAGTGTGATATATTTATAACATAATATTTAAATGTTATATATTTATAACACAAAAAAAGGAGTCTATCATGAAAAAAAGTCAAAAAATGCGTGGCTTCATTGCAATGATTGCCGTAGCTCTCTTTATTGATTTTATTGTTTTATTTGGTTCTAATCTTAGTTGGGAACCCAAGTTAGTTATTACTGGTATTTCAGTGTCAGGTCAAATTATAGCTATTTGGAGCTGGCTACATATGAAACCTCGGCCTCATAAGATTCAGAAAGGTAAGGGGAAGATTATTTTTGACTTGTCTGCTAAGCTTTACACGATACTTATTTTTGCAGCAAGCATTTTTTATACAGTAGGGATTTGGGTTGCGACTCCAAGCGTAAGTTCTGGTATTAAAGAATGGATTATGGGAATTGGCCTCGTTATTGAAGTGATTTTATTTGGTTTTTTCTGTTTGAAAAATGTCAAGGAAACTTCGGACGAACGCTTTTATGCTAATTTAGCCAAGGCAGCTAGCTTGATGTTTGTTTTTATACTAGGCGCACTGATGATTCTAGCAGTTATCATTGGGTATATGGGGGCTCTCACTCTTTACATGGGCTAAATATTTATTAGCATAGCTGCCTTGATTAGCATCTTTGCGGTTGTCTATTTTATCTTGGAACGTAGAGGATAAGCATGGCCAAAGAAAGCAAAATTATTACTAATCTCAAATCTGTTCGTGAGTCCACAGGCATGACCCAGCAAGAGTTAGCCGACCGCATCGGCATGCGACGCGAGACAATTCTGCACTTGGAAAATAATCGTTACAATCCTTCGCTGGAAATTGCTCTTAAAATTGCTCAAGTTTTTAATCTGAAAGTAGAAGACCTCTTTGAACTCAGACAGAAAGAGGAAGCATAATTCTTTTCGAGACCTAGTATTAAGTTCATTGATTAATTAGGAATTGAAGCCAAAAGAAAAAATCCTTTGAAAATGTGCTCTTTTAAAATATAGTAATTCTTTCGAATTAACGTTTGCTAATTGTGATGCTTTACGAGCTTTCTTAAGACCTGGTTTCCTAAATACTTTGAGTACACTTATGGCATTGATGCCCCTAAGCAAGCGACTTTCTGGTTGGCTTCCTCTTAAACTGTCTTGTCACTAATATTTGAAATCCACTTCCTTTTAGGGTACAATGGTAGAAATGAATTTTTGAAAGGAATAGAATGAAAAAACTAGCAACCCTTCTTTTACTATCCACTGTAGCTCTAGCTGGATGTAGCAACATCCAACGTAGTTTGCGTGGTGATGACTATGTAGATTCTAGCTTGGCCGCTGAGGAAAGCTCCAAAGCAGCAGCCCAATCTGCCAAGGAGTTAAACGATGCTTTAACAAACGAAAACGCTAATTTCCCACAACTATCTAAAGAAGTTGCCGAAGATGAAGCCGAAGTGATTCTCCACACAAGCCAAGGTGATATTCGCATTAAGCTCTTCCCTAAACTGGCTCCTCTAGCGGTTGAAAACTTCCTCACTCATGCCAAAGAAGGATACTATAACGGCATTACCTTCCACCGTGTCATCGATGGTTTTATGGTCCAAACTGGAGATCCAAAAGGGGACGGTACAGGTGGTCAGTCCATCTGGCATGACAAGGATAAGACTAAAGACAAGGAAACTGGTTTCAAAAACGAGATTACTCCTTATCTCTATAACATCCGTGGTGCTCTTTCTATGGCTAATACTGGTCAACCAAACACCAATGGTAGCCAATTCTTCATCAACCAAAACTCTACAGATACCTCTGCTAAACTCCCTACAAGCAAGTATCCAAAGAAAATCATCGAAGCCTACAAAGAAGGTGGAAATCCTAGTCTAGATGGCAAGCACCCAGTCTTTGGTCAAGTGATTGACGGTATGGATGTTGTAGATAAAATTGCTAAAGCCGAAAAAGATGAAAAAGACAAGCCAACTACTGCTATCACAATCGACAGCATCGAAGTGGTGAAAGACTACGATTTTAAATCATAAAAACCAAAAAAATACAGTATCCACATTCGGTACTGTATTTCTTTTATCCTCATTTTTAAGTTAGATTATTAAAATCCCAGATTTGGTCCATCCAGCCTTCATAGAAGTCTGGTTCGTGGCAGACCATAAGTATAGATCCCTTGTATTCTTTAAGAGCACGTTTGAGTTCATCCTTGGCATCCACATCCAAATGATTGGTCGGCTCGTCCAGCACTAAAACATTGTTTTCACGATTCATCAAGAGACAGAAACGAACCTTGGCTTGTTCCCCACCTGACAAAACCTGAATTTGGCTTTCAATATGCTTGGTTGTCAAACCACAACGGGCAAGGGCTGCACGAACTTCTGCTTGGTTGAGAGCTGGAAAGGCATTCCAAACAGCTTCTAGTGGTGTTTGGCGATTACCGCCTTCTACTTCCTGTTCAAAGTAACCAAGTTCTAGATAGTCACCGCGCTCCACTTCCCCAGCAATTGGTGGAATAATTCCCAAGAGACTCTTCAAGAGAGTTGTTTTCCCGATACCATTTGCCCCGATAATAGCAACCTTTTGATTGCGTTCAAAGGTTAGGTTTAAGGGCTTTGTAAGTGGATGGTCATAACCAATCTGCAAATCCTTGGCTTGGAAGATAAAGCGCCCTGGCGTACGAGCTGGTTTGAAATCAAAGGATGGTTTTGGTTTCTCACTTTGCAGTTCGATAATATCCATCTTATCCAATTTCTTCTGACGGGACATGGCCATGTTTCGTGTTGCAACACGCGCTTTGTTTCGGGCAACGAAGTCCTTGAGGTCCGCAATTTCTTTCTGCTGACGTTCGTAGGCTGCCTCTAGCTGAGATTTCTTCATAGCATAGACTTCTTGGAACTGGTAGTAATCACCAGAATAACGCGTCAGCTGTTGATTCTCCACATGGTAGACAATATTAATCACATCGTTCAGGAATGGAATATCGTGCGAAATAAGGACAAAGGCATTCTCATAGTTTTGGAGATAGCGCTTGAGCCAATCAATATGCTCAGCATCCAAATAGTTGGTCGGCTCGTCCAAAAGCAAGATATCGGGCTTTTCAAGGAGGAGTTTAGCCAAAAGTACCTTGGTTCTTTGCCCACCTGACAAAGAGGTTACATCCGTATCCATGCCAAAGTCCATGACACCAAGGGCACGCGCTACTTCATCAATCTTAGCATCCAAGGTATAGAAATCACGACTCTCTAAACGGTCTTGAAGTTCGCCAACTTCTTCCATTAGAGTATCAACATCCGCACCGTCTTCAGCCATTTCCATATAAAGGTCATTGATACGAGCTTCTGCTTTGAAAAGTTCATCAAAAGCCGTACGGAGAACATCACGTACCGACTGCCCTTCAGCAAGGACAGAGTGCTGATCCAAGTAACCAGCAGTTACATATTTGGACCACTCAACCTTCCCTTCATCTGGCAACATCTTACCAGTTACGATACTCATAAAGGTTGACTTCCCTTCACCATTGGCACCAACCAGACCGATATGTTCCCCCTTAAGGAGACGGAAGGAGACATCTTCAAAAATTGCACGGTCACCAAAACCGTGACTCAGATTTTTAACTTCTAAAATACTCATTTTAATTCCTTATCTTGTTTTTATGTAATCGTTTATAAAGCAGCCAAGCGATATAGCCACCCAAGGTATTGGTCCACAAATCATCAATCTCAAAGACGCGATTAAAATCAAAGAAAAAGTCCAAAACTAACTGGGTACATTCGATTCCAAGACTCACTAGAAAGCTAAAAAGAAGAACCTTTTTTGTTTTCCGCAAATTTGGAAGAAGGTAAAGGAGTTGGAAAATCAGAGGAAAAAGCAAGAAGACATTGAGGATATTTTGTAAAAAAATCCAACATAATTGTCCAATGTCACTCACTTCACCCAGTTTCCAGAGAGAATTGAAAGGAGTCAAAAGAAAAACCAGGCGTCCAAGATGCTGAATACCTGGAGTTTCCGCTCCCACGGGAGATTGTTCTTGAGGAGTAAAGCAAAAATAGACAATGCAAATGCTATAGAAAATAACTCCCCAGACCAAAACGTGATTATAAGTTTTCTTCATCATTAAGGATTGACTGCTGTGACAGCTTTCTGGCGGTCACGTTTCATTGTATTAGAGCGCAATTGTCCACAAGCCGCATCAATATCTGTACCGTGCTCTTGACGAACAACACAGTTAACCCCTTTTTTCTTAAGCGTATCATAAAAGGCCAGGACGCGCTCTTTGGGACTACGGCTATATTGGTCATGCTCACTAACCGGGTTATAAGGAATCAGGTTTACATAAGACAATTTCTTAATGTTTTTGAGCAATTCAGCCAATTCCAAGGCTTGTTCTACACCATCATTGACTTTATTGAGCATGATATACTCAAAGGTCACACGACGGTTGGTTGTCTCAATATAGTACTCAATAGCAGCAAAGAGTTTTTCAATCGGAAAGGCACGGTTAATCTTCATGATGCTTGAACGCAGTTCATTATTAGGTGCGTGAAGGGAAACGGCAAGATTGACCTGAACCCCTTCATTAGCAAATCACGAATTTTATGGGCCAAACCTGAGGTTGAAACCGTGATGTGACGAGCACCGATAGCCATTCCCTTGTCATCGTTGATAGTACGGACGAAATTCAAGACATTGTTATAGTTATCAAAAGGCTCACCAATTCCCATGACAACGATATGGCTGACGCGTTCGTCCTGACCACGCTCATCAAAGTATTTCTGAACCAGCATGATTTGCGCTACAATTTCCCCATTATTGAGGTCACGTTGTTTCTTAATCAAACCAGAAGCACAGAAGGTACAACCGATATTACAGCCGACCTGAGTGGTCACACAGACAGATAAACCGTAGTGTTGACGCATGAGCACAGTTTCAATTAACATACCATCAGGCAACTCAAAGAGATATTTAACAGTCCCATCAGCCGACTCTTGAACAATACGCTGTTTCAAGGGATTGACCACAAATTGGTCATTGAGCTTAGAAATCAAATCTTTAGAAAGGTTAGTCATTTCTTCAAATGACTGCACACGTTTACGATAGAGCCATTCCCAAATTTGATCTGCACGGAATTTCTTTTCTCCCTGCTCCAAAACCCATTCCTGCATAGTTTGACGTGTTAAACTATAAATTGACGGTTTCATCTCTTCTCCTTATTCTCTACTCACTTCTGACGAATGACAAAATGACGTTGTCCCTTGTCCTCTTTCTGAGAATGCTGGTCTTTCTGACGACGTCTATTTTTCTTATCTGCATTCGGTTTTCGTTTGGTTTGAGTCGGCTTTTTTCCTTTTCTAGAAGGCTGTTCTTCTTCCTTCTTACGCATTTTCTTGTCAAATGATGCTCGCTTAGGGGCTTCATTTTCTAAGACAAAATAGGCACAACCATAACTACAATACTCTAAAAGGTAGTCTTGTAAACGACTAATTTTTTCAAGTTTTTCTTCTGTTCGGTCATCCTTATAAAAACCTCGTAGACGAAGCTGTTCGTTGCTCCAGTCTCCCACGATATAATCAAACTTTGTTAAGACTTCTGAAAAACGCTGATTAAAAGCCGTCACATCAAAGGCATCCTTGATATTTTCCACCAAGGAAAAAGCTATCCCTTCCGTTTCGACCTTGTCCCCGTGCAAATGAAACTCAGGACCAGGAAACTTGTTATAGTTGTATAATTCAGGTGCAATTTCTTTTCGCATAGATATCCTTTTTCAACGATTACTTAATACTTTATTCTACCATAATTTCTAGCAGTTAGCACGTTTCTCTTAAAAAATGAAAAAAGTCTGACGATTTTGTCAGACCAAAATAATATAACCTTAAAAAGAGAAGAACAATTCTTCCCTCCAACTATCATTATTTAGATTTAGCAGCTGCGTACAATTCATCTACTTTGTTCCAGTTGATCACTGAGAAGAAAGCTTTGATGTAGTCAGGACGCACGTTGCGGTATTTCACATAGTAAGCATGTTCCCAAACGTCCAAGCCCAAGATTGGTTTTTTACCTTCTGAGATTGGTGTGTCTTGGTTTGCTGTTGAAGTCACTTCAAGTTTACCTTCTTTGTTGACAACCAACCATGCCCATCCTGAACCAAAACGAGTTGTTGCTGCTGCAGTGAAGGCTGCTTGGAATTCTTCAAATGAACCAAATGTTGCATCAATTGCTGCTGCCAGTTCTGATGAAGGAGCTGTTTTCTCAGGAGTCATCAATTCCCAGAAAAGAGCGTGGTTCAAGTGTCCACCACCGTTGTTGATAAGTGCTTGACGGATATCAGCTGGAATAGATTCTACATCAGCAAGCAAGGCTTCAAGATCTTCACCGATTTCAGGGTGTTTTTCAAGAGCTGCATTAGCATTGTTGACATAAGTTTGATGGTGTTTGTCATGGTGCAAGTGCATTGTTTCCGCATCGATGTATGGTTCCAAAGCGTCGTATGCATATGGAAGATCTGGTAAGATAATAGCCATCTGTAGTACCTCTTTTTCTTTCTATATGAAAATGATAACGCAAACATTCACTTTTTTCAAGTTTTTTGCTTGTAGATAAGGAATTCACTGACATACTTTCTAATATAATAAGCAAATCAGCAAGAAACCCACGACAAGATAATGTTGACGCGGGTTGTAGTTTCAAAAAAATATCAATTTACCTGACTAGCAATCTGTAAGAGTGCCTTTTCAAAAAGGAAACTCTTTTCATAAAGACCTGTCTTGATCTGATAATCTGTCTCAATCAAATAAGAAATAGCTTGCTTCAAAGCTCAAGGAAAGTCCTCGTGAATCCCTCAGCGCAAACTTGATTTGATAGGGATTGGGATTGCGTCCGAGAAAACTGCCTAAACTACTTGCAATCTGCGATTCTGTTTGGCCAGACTCCGACAAAATTTTCACCTGAGTAAACGTCCGAAATTGTCCTAGCATAACAGCTATGAGCTTAATTTCGTCTTCCCCTTGCAAGGTCAAGTCTCTAACCAAATCGCGCGCCTGGTCCATCTTTTTAGTTAGAATAAACTGAGTTAAATCAAAAATATTATCCTGCAAGGTCTTGGGAATAGCGTTGACAATATCCTCTTCCTCGATAACAGAATCTTCCTTATAGGACTGTAAAAAGAGAAGATTTTTCTGGGTTTCGCTAAATTGAAAACCCGACTTGACGAGAAGATTTTCAAAAGAATGATTGGCAAACTGCAGACCTTGTTTCTGGCTCCACTTTTGGAAATACTGGCGCAATTCTTGTTCTTTGGCTTCTATTGCATCAAAGACCTTGGCATCACGCTTAAGTAATTTTACCAGCCGTCTTTTGCTATCCAGCTTTCCTTCTGCAAAGATTAACAACTTGGTTGTTGGTAAAGGATTGTCAAGGTATTCCTCAAAAGATTTGAGCTCATCATCTGTCAAAAAGCGTTTTTTAGCAGTTGTGATATCGACAAAATGATCTAGTATCACGATTTTCTCATCCGCAAAGAAAGGAAGGCTGACCAACTCCAGTTCCACATCCTTATATACTACTTCTTTCATATCAAAGTAGGCAAAGTTGAGGTCGGCAGAATCATAACCAATCTGTTTCAACACTTGACTCTTCATAACTTCAAACTGGCCCTGATCTATACCTGTAAATAGGCTCAGACTCGGTAAATTTGATAAAGTCAACTTCTGACTTTCTTCAATAGCTAGCATCTTCTCTCCTTTCTTCTGAGTTTTTAGTTCATTTAATCGATATAGCGCAATTTCCCACGGAAATCTTCTAGGCTTTCGTACCCTTTTTCCGCCATGATTGCTTTTAGTTCATTAGTAATGCGGTCAAAAGCACCGATTCCTTCTTTGTGAAGGGTGGTTCCCACCTGCACCATGCTCGCTCCACAGAGGATATGTTCAAAGGCATCACGACCAGTCAAAACGCCACCTGTTCCGATGATTTGGATTTGAGGATTTAAACGTTGATAAAAGGCGTGAACATTGGCTAGCGCAGTCGGTTTGATATACTCGCCACCAATCCCCCCGAAACCATTTTTAGGACGAATAACAACAGACTCTCCTTCTATATAAAGTCCATTTCCGATAGAGTTGACGCAGTTAACAAACTTGAGCGGATACTTGTTGAAAATAGCTGCCGCTTGGTCAAAGTGAACAATGTCAAAATAGGGTGGCAATTTAATTCCAAGAGGTTTGGTAAAGTAGGCAAATACTTCTGACAAAATTCGGTCAGTTGTCTCAAAATCATAGGCAATCTGAGGTTTACCTGGAACATTTGGACAGGAGAGGTTTAGCTCAGTCAGACCACGAAAGTCACTCTCTTGGACTTTTTTCAAGATAGTATGGGTTTCCTCTGGAGACATACCGACTAGAGATAGGAAGAAAGTTCGGTTTGGCTCTTTTTCCTGCAGATCCAAAAGGTAGTCCAGATAGTAGTCTAAGCCCTTATTTGGCAACCCCATAGAGTTGATAGAACCAAGTGGAACATCTTGATAACGTGGTTCAGGGTTCCCCTGACGAAAGTCCAAGGTCGCTGTCTTAGTGACGAAGGTTCCTGCCGCTGAGTCTTTAACCCCTTCTAACTCCTCTATCGTCATACAAGCCACACCTGCTGCATTCATCAAGCAATTGTCAAACTCAAAACCAGCAATTTGCGTTTTCGTTGATACCATGATTCTAATCCTCCAGATTCCTTTTATTGCTAATATTATACCACATTTTCAGATTTTCTCTTTAAGAAAGTCATTTATAAGAAAAACGTTCGTTTTTTGATAAACTACTCAGTGTTGATCTGATGTAAATTGAGAGAATTTTTAGAAAATTTCCGTTTTTTTCTTTACAGTAAAAAAAAATTCTGCTATAATGACTCACGTAATAAAATATGACAACAAAAGGAGAACGATATGACATCTGCTAAAGAATATATCCAAAGCGTGTTTGAAACTGTAAAAGCTCGTAACGGGCACGAGGCTGAGTTTCTCCAAGCTGTTGAAGAATTTTTCAACACTTTAGAACCTGTATTTGAAAAACACCCTGAGTATATCGAAGAAAATATCTTAGCACGTATTACTGAACCAGAGCGCGTGATTTCTTTCCGTGTTCCTTGGGTTGACCGTGATGGAAAAGTCCAAGTGAACCGTGGCTACCGTGTTCAATTCAACTCAGCTGTTGGACCATATAAAGGCGGACTTCGTTTCCACCCAACTGTAAACCAAGGGATTTTGAAATTCCTCGGATTTGAACAAATCTTTAAAAACGTCTTGACTGGACTTCCTATCGGTGGAGGTAAAGGTGGATCAGACTTCGATCCTAAAGGTAAAACAGATGCTGAAGTGATGCGCTTCTGCCAAAGCTTCATGACTGAACTACAAAAATACATCGGCCCATCACTAGACGTACCTGCTGGTGATATCGGTGTTGGTGGACGTGAGATTGGTTACCTTTACGGTCAGTACAAACGCCTTAACCAATTTGATGCTGGTGTCTTGACTGGTAAACCTCTTCCATTCGGAGGTAGCTTGATTCGTCCCGAAGCAACTGGTTATGGTCTGGTTTACTACACTGAAGAAATGCTCAAAGCTAACGGTAATAGCTTTGCTGGTAAGAAAGTGGTTATTTCAGGTTCTGGCAACGTTGCTCAATACGCTCTTCAAAAAGCGACTGAGCTTGGTGCAACTGTTATCTCAGTATCTGACTCAAATGGTTATGTCATCGATGAAAATGGTATCGACTTCGACCTGCTAGCAGATGTGAAAAATAATCGCCGTGCTCGCTTGACTGAGTATGCTGCTGAAAAAGCAACTGCTACTTATCATGAAGGTTCTGTATGGACTTACGCTAGTAACTATGATATCGCTCTTCCATGTGCGACTCAAAACGAAATCAACGGTGAAGCAGCTAAACGCTTGGTTGCTCAAGGCGTGATCTGTGTATCTGAAGGTGCCAACATGCCAAGTGACCTTGATGCCATCAAAGTTTACAAAGAAATGGTATCTTCTACGGACCTGCCAAAGCTGCTAACGCTGGTGGTGTAGCCGTTTCAGCTCTTGAAATGAGCCAAAATAGCCTTCGCCTCTCATGGACTCGTGAAGAAGTTGATGGACGTCTCAAAGACATCATGACAAACATCTTCAACACAGCTAAAACAACTGCTGAAACATACGGTCTTGATAAAGACTACCTTGCAGGAGCTAACATTGCTGCCTTTGAAAATGTAGCAAATGCTATGATCGCACAAGGTATTGTTTAATAGTTAAAAAAATTGAAAAAGTTACCAAAAAGCAACAGCTAAACAGTTGTTGCTTTTTGTATTTTAAATAAAATAAACTTACTAGATTTTAGAAACAATATCAAAACGGCTATAAGATAATATCATTTCGATTATCCTGAAATCAAGAAACTATAAAAGTTTTACCACAAGTTGCACAGGTCAATTGAGTTCCAATTACTCCATCTGTTGGCTTATGACAAGTAGGACAATAAACACGTTTTGCTGATAATTTATAAGATAACTCATCTCGCAATTCTTTCCCTTTAATTTCAATAACATCTTCACCTTGTTCTTCAAACTTAAGAACTGTTATCAAAGCTTTATCATATTGTTTCATACGAGGCTGTTTCAAAAATAAAAAAGACGATATAATCAAAAATAGGAAAAATAAAACAAACAAAATTGTAACTATTAAAAGCCACATAAAGTAGAAATCATAAAGTAAACCTTCTTTTTTTCCTAAAATCCATCTTATGTAGTTATCAATGTACTGATAAAATTTCAATCCGGTGACAATACATATGAAAGATACTATAGGATAAACAACCTTAGAAATGATTAAACGATAGCGTCTCATTTATATTTCCTTTCTAGATAACCATGCACCACAATAATCACATGATTTACCTTGCCCCAGGTCAAGCAAATTCTCACCACTACATGATGGACAAATAACGGGATATGTATTTTTGTTAATCTGGTGCTTTTCAAATAAAGTGAATAAAGCTTGTATTTGATTTTGTTTCTTGACTTCTTCTTGTCTCCTAGACTCACAATAAGTCATTACCAAAATTAAAATCACACTAAGCAAATACCAAGGAACTAAAAGAAATAAAAATCGAATAGACCATTCCCTAGATTTTTCATATTCAAAAAATGATGATAAAAATGATTAAAAACAAGCATTTGAAGTAAATTCTTCTGTTTTAATTTCTTCAAGGAAAAAGGAATCTTTAATTGTTTCTCGAAACAAATATAAAAATAACTAAAAGCAACTGGCACAAAGGTAACATTTTGAAATGATAAAAAAATAAAAAAACTGATAACAACGGGAATTCCAATAGATTTTGCCAAAATTATAAAAATCAAGATTTTTTTCAATATAAAGATTCTTGGTTCATCATCTATAGAAAAGATAGCAAGTGATAAAACTACAAAACAGAGTATTACTATATTTGAAATTAACCAATGAAAGCCTTTTTTTCCAATTATTCTTAATATACTGTTTCACCTATCTTCTCCTCTAGTTGCTATATATTCTCTATAAAGAGCTTTCCCATTATATATCTCATCCAAAGCTTTGACTTTAATTTTTATATTTTCTAAAATACCAAAGCTATAAAATGCAAAGGATGACAAAAAGAAACCTGATAAAGAAAAAATAATAGGAATCAATATTGAGAAAATCGGCCTACCATGTTCAAGAAATAGAGTTATAGCCCATAGTGAAAGAAAAAAATGTTGCACTTGTTAATCCCATAAAAAAAGTATACTTAATAAACGAAATACTTGGTACATCCAAAATATCCTCCTGTCATAGAACTTGTCTAAGTAATCCCTTACTCTTTTAAAAAGATTTCCTAATATCTTTCAGGGAATCATTGTATTTATTCATACATTTCCATACTTAGAATTACATAAATTGAATGATTTAAAAATACAAACAAAGAAATCATAGTTTTCAAATTTCTAAGAAAAAGGGAAATTCTGGCAATACCAGACTTCCCAAATAAAACAAAAGTAAATTTGAAAATGTAAAAAATCAAAGATTAAAGATAATGCTTAAACAAGATTGATATAAAAATGATTTTTCCAATCATTTGAACTATCTTTCGTGCCCGCAATTAGAACAGAAGTTTGCTCCTTCCAAAAAAGCAGTCCCGCATTGGCTACAAAACTTAGCTAAGCCTGTTTCTCCTTTGAGGTCAGTTTGATGCTGATTAACATCTTTGTCAAATGAATTCCTATCTTCAATCTGATCCAGCAAGTTGCTAAATTTAGCTCCCAAGGAAAGTCCCATAGCTATTTCCACGCCTGCTCCCATTAGATTTCCTGCAGAATCATTATTTTTTGCTGCCTCTTCTAAAAGATCAAATTGTCTCTCTTCTTGATAAGTATACTCTTCAATATCTCGACCAGCCTGCTTGCTTTTGGCTTCCAAAATTTGCTTGTGGAATTTAAAGATTTCTCTATATCCATTGCTATTCTGATTTACCTTTAAAGCCTCAATGTTAAATTCCTCAATACTAATTCCATATTTAGAAAAATGGCTGGATAAAATAGCTGACAAAGCAACAGACATATCAAAACTGTGCATCTCAATATCAAGAATTGGAATCTTATTGTTGTATATTACTTGTGAAATGGCTGAACTAATCAGCCCACTAACAGTTTGTCTAAATCGTTTTTGTAAAATAGGAGCTGTTATAATATCAGGGTGACTTGGCATAAATTCTAATATAAAAGCTTCTAAGTCTACAATTCGAGGAATGAAATTCCCATGTATTTTCAATTCTACAGGAATATCACTTTCTGGATCTCGAACCATTATAGGAGAAGAAGTTCCCCATCCAATCGGTTGTAAATCATACATATTCACAAACCACAAAAACAATGAGTCAGACGAAATACCTCCACTTAGAAAGTTTTTTATTCCTGAAACTACTTGAATATCATATCCTTCAATCTTATGTTTACCAGCATCATAAGTAGTTACTGCTCTTCCATTTGAAAACAATACAGCACACTGACCAGGGTTTACAATTACAGTTGCTCCTATCTTGATATTCGTTTTAGGATGTCTCCAAGCAAGTATATTCCTTGTATCTTCACCTTCATAACGAATAACATCAAACAAATTTAATGCCATCTTTTCTCCTCTAAAATGAAAACTATAAATTATAAGATTAATCTTCCACACCTATATTCCTATTATATAACCCCTTTGTTGAAAAGGCAACTCATACTTATAAATTATCATCTTTGGAGCAATCCTCTATATAAAACACGAAAAACCGCTAATCCTAAGAATAGCGGTTTAATCATGTTTTTAAGCTACTAATGTAGTTGCTCTATTATTTAAGAGTAACTGAAGCTCCAGCTTCTTCCAATTTAGCTTTGATTTCTTCAGCTTCTGCAGTTGCAACACCTTCTTTAACAAGTGCTGGTGCACCATCAACAAGTTCTTTAGCTTCTTTAAGACCAAGACCAGTGATTTCACGTACAACTTTGATAACGCCGACTTTCTTATCACCAGCAGCTGTCAATTCAACGTCAAATGAGTCTTTAGCAGCACCAGCGTCAGCAGCACCAGCTGCAGCAACAGCTACAGGAGCAGCTGCAGTTACACCAAATTCTTCTTCGATAGCTTTTACAAGGTCGTTCAATTCAAGGATTGAAGCTTCTTTAATTTCAGCAATAATGTTTTCAATGTTCAATGCCATTGTTATTTCCTCCAAAAATGTTTTAAATTTATAATAGATTTTCGTAGCTAGGCTACGCTGCGTAGCTTAAGATTAAGCTGCGTCTTCTTTGCTTTCTGCAACCGCTTTGACTGCAAGAGCAACGTTGCGCACTGGCGCTTGAAGTACAGAAAGGAGCATAGAAAGAAGTCCTTCGCGGTTTGGAAGAGTTGCAAGTGCAAGAATCTCTTCTTTAGATGCGACAGCGCCTTCGATTGCACCACCTTTGATTTCAAGTGCTTCAGCGTTTTTTTAGAAAAAGTCGTTCAAGATTTTTCGCTGGTGCGATAACATCTTCGTTAGAAAAATGCTACTGCAGATGGTCCAACAAATACAGATGCAAGATCTTCAAGACCAGCTTTTTTTCAGTCGCACGACGCAAGATTGAGTTTTTTTAATAACTTTATACTCAACTTCGCTTCCACGAAGCTCACGACGAAGAACTGTATCTTGCTCAACTGTCAAACCACGAGCGTCTATAACGACGATAGATGCAGCAGACTTTTCATTTTTTTCAGCTACTACGTCAACTAGTTCCGCTTTTTTTAGCAATAATTGCTTCACTCATTAGTGTGTTCACCTCCGTTATTATTTTTGCTTGGGGATATTTTTTTCCAAAAGAAAAAAACGCGCCCAAACCCTAGACACGAAAGTACAATACGCTTCTTTTTACATGATACGTTTTGTCCTCGGTAGGATACTTATGAGTCGAGCTCCCCTACTGTCTTAGGCAGTTTTTTCAAACCGTATATAAGTATAGCATAATCAAAATAAGAATGCAAGATTTTTGCAAACTTTTTTTAAGATTTTTTCGTGATTTTTCTTTTAAAGTTCTACTGTTAGGACTTGACCTTGCTTAACAACCTGTTCTCCTGCAATATAGACATCATCAACATCACTGGACTTGACAGCATAAACCAGATGGGAAAGCATATTTTCTTGAGGTTGGAGATGAATTTTCCCTTGTGGTTGGATGACCAGAAAATCTGCTTGCTTGCCGACTTCCAAACTTCCTATCTGTTCGTCCATTTCAAGAACCTTAGCACCTTCTATCGTTAGAGCTTTGAGAGCTGTTTCGATAGGGAATTGGCTGGCATCCCCACTTTTCATCTTCTGAAGAAGGGCTGCAGTCCGTCCTTCCTCAAACATATCTAGATTGTTATTGGAAGCAACCGAATCTGTCGCAATTCCGACTGCTACTCCTGCTTTTTGCAGTTGGATGATGGGAGCAATCCCTGATGCCAGTTTGAGGTTACTGATAGGATTGTGGGCGATAGCCACTTGAGAAGTTACCAAGCGTTCAATTTCTCGCTCGTTTAATTCGACCCCGTGAGCAAAGACAGACGGATGATCTAAATAGCCCAGTTCTTCTAGAAAGCCGAGGGGGCGTTTACCGTATCGTTTCAGAATAATTCCTGACTCCTCCTTGGTCTCCGCCACATGGATATGGAGAGGAATATTTAGCTCTTTTGCCATGTCTAAACTCGCTTGTAGCAAATCTTTACTACAGCTGTAGGGAGAATGTGGGGCTACCATAGCCTTGAAATTTGGATTTTTATATCCAATAATTTCTTCAATGATTGCTCGAGTTCTACTTATAGTCTCAGCAGTTGTCTCTGCCTCTGAAGAAAAAAGAGTCGGTGAGAAATAACAACGCATCTTGGAAGTTTTCACTGCCTGATAAATCCGCTCAATATCCACACCATTGGGATTATACATATCATTAAAGGTTGTTGTTCCTGACTGGAGCATCTCTGTCAGAGCTTTTTTGACCGCCTTAGTAGTCATGTCGGGAGTAAATCCTGCTTCTGCAGGCCAGATATAGTTATTGAGCCATTCATGGAGATTGCTATCATCTCGGATCCCTCTCAATCCGGTCATAGCAGAATGGGTGTGACAATTGACCAAACCAGGCATAATCCAGGCTCCCTGATAGTCTATAATCTGCTCAGCTTGCTCTATAATCTCTGACTGCTCTTGACCAACATAAACGATTTGAGAATCCTTAACGGCTAAGATTCCATCCAAATAGATATGGAAATCTTGGTCACAAGTCACGATATTTACATGCTGATAGACTTTCATTATAGGCTCCTTTTCTAAAAGACAATTTACAGTGAACAATTTTTCTAGCTATTGTAACAAAAAAGTCACCCGAAGGCAACTTTTTTCGTCCATAAACTTTCAAAAGAGAATGGCTTATTCAAAGCTAAAATCTGCTGCTTGCTGCATTTGATAATACTTACCCTTTCGAGCCATGAGTTCCTGATGGCTCCCATATTCAACAATGTCGCCATCCACCAAGACAAGAATCAAATCCGCATCCTGAATGGTAGACAAGCGGTGGGCGATGATAAAGCTTGTGCGCCCCTTCATGAGTTTGGTAAAGGCATCCTGAATCAGTACTTCTGTCCGTGTATCAATGGAAGAAGTCGCCTCGTCTAAGATAAGAATCTTTGGAATAGCCAGAAAGACTCGGGCGATGGTCAAAAGCTGGGCTTGACCAACAGATAGAGATTCTCCTGCATTTTCCAACTTGGTATCGTATCCCTGCGGCAACTGTTGAATGAAAAAGTCTGCATTGGCTGCTTTGGCAGCAGCAATCACCTGCTCCCGACTGGCTTCAGGATTTCCAAAAGCAATATTATCATGAATAGTTCCTTGCTTGAGCCAGGTTTCTTGGAGCACCATGCCAAACTGCTGTCTCAATGATGCTCGGGTATAGTCGTAAATGGAACGACCATCTAACAAGATATCTCCTGAGTTAATGGGATAAAAACGCATGAGGAGATTGATAAGGGTTGACTTGCCAGCACCTGTCGGACCAACAATAGCCACCTTGCTACCAGCTGGAATATCAATAGATAAATCCTTAATCAAAATCTTTTCAGGATGGTAACCAAAAGAGACATGTTTAAAGGAAATAGCTCCTTTAACTTGGTCACTGGTCAAGACTTCCTTACCACTTTCAGCCAGCTCAGTGCTACCTAAGACAGCATAGACACGCTCTGCACAAGCTAGGGCACTTTGCAACTCAGCTAGCACTGAAGAAATATCATTAAAGGGCTTGGTATACTGTTGAACATAGTTCAAAAAGGTCACTAAGCGCCCAATGGTCAAGGTTGAACCCATCATAATACGATAAGCTCCTACTCCAGCTAGAAGGGCATAAATGAGCGCATTGACAAAGCGAGTCGAAGGATTAACCGTTGAAGAATAAAAGATAGCTGACTGCGAATAACCTGCATAGTTGTCATTAGACTCACGCAGTCTTTGGATAAAATCTTCTTGAGCATTAAAGGACTGGATAATAGTCTGCTGGCTCAACGATTCTTCAATTAATTGTGTCTGAATCCCCCTTGTCTCTGTTTGCTTTTGGAAGAGATGATAGGATTTCTTGGAGATGAAGCGTGAAATGACCATAGACAGAGGTGTTAAGAGCAGAACTAATAGCGTCATCAGGAGATGAATTTGAAGCATGGCTAGAATACTAACCAAAATCATCAAGACGCCAATAAAAAATTGGTTAAAAATCATGGTCAAGCCAGCTGCCAACTGTTCTATATCTGTGGTCACACGACTGACCATCTCTCCACTTCCTTGTCGATCCACAAAGGCAATCGGTAACCGATGGAGCTTATGGATGATTTGCTCTCGCAAGTCTCTGGTATAAGAGAAGATTAGGCGATTATAGAGGAGAGGATTGACCCACTGTACAAGGGTATTTCCTATGACCACCAAGATCATTTGGAGAAAAATCTGCCAAAAACTGGTGAAGAACCAGCCACTCGGACTTGGTCGATGACCTGCCCAATCAGAATAGGTAGGTAAATTGATAAGCCTACCTGGGCAATAGTTCCTAGAAAGGCTAGAAAAAGGAGGAAGGGATGGCTTGCAAGGTCTTTAGCCAAGCGTGTGAGCGTCTGGTTTGCAGTTTGTCGTCTCATGCTAGTCCTCCTTTCCATGTTGGGATGCATTGATTTCACGATAGACTTGACTCGATTTCATCAAGTCCTCGTGCTTGCCGATAGCTAGGAGCTCACCTTTTTCCAAGAGGAGAATCTGGTCAGCCATCTGTAAAGTCGAGGTTCGTTGAGAGATCAAGATTAAGCTCGTATTTGGCAAATTTTCTCGAATAGCTTTCAAGAGCTTGGACTCGGTAATGGTGTCGAGGGCCGAAGTCGCATCATCTAAGATGAGAAACGGAGCCTGGCGCAAAACTGCGCGAGCAATAGACAGCCTTTGTTTTTGTCCACCTGAGAAGTTTCGACCTCCTGCCTCAACTAGGGCATCCAAGAGTCCTTCCTTTTCACTGACAAAATCCTTGGCTTGCGCAATTTCCAATGCCTGCCAGAGTTCTTGGTCAGTTACTTCTTGATCTAAACCTAGAGTCAAGTTGGAACGAATGTTTCCTTTAAAGAGTTCGACTTTTTGGGGCACATAGGCAATCCAAGACCGCCACTGCTCAAGATTACGAGGACTAAATCCATCTCGATAAAAGTCAATGCTCCCCTTGTCTGCTGGATAAAGTCCTAGAATTAGTTGCACCAAACTTGATTTACCGGAACCAGTTCCCCCAATAATACCAAGGATTTGTCCTTGAGTCATATCAAAAGAAATGTTTCTCAGAGAAGGCTGGGCCGCATCAGGATAGGTAAAGGTTAATTCTTGAACTTGTAAAATCTGATTACTGGTAACTTGCTTTTTCTCTAATTCTGAATGGATATCTTCTGGAGCTTCGGCAAAGACTTCCTCAATTCGCTTAGCTGAGATATAGGACTGGTTGAGGGAATTGATCAGCATGGCTAGCTTGACCAATTCCACCAAAATCTGTAAGAGATAATTGATGAGGGCAATGAGGGCCCCTTGACTGAGCAATCCTCCTTGAATTGAAATATAGCCTTGCCAGATAATAACCAGAAGAGTTCCATTGACAATTAGATAGGTCAAAGGTGTTAATAAACTGGACCAGAAACCTGTTTTTTCTTGTAATCTAGCATAGACTTGGTTAAGAGTTTGAAAAATCTGTAACTCTCGTTTTTCTTGACCAAAAGCACGAATAACCCGCATTCCTTGTAATTGCTGACGTGTTTCCTGAACCAGTTGGTCCGTTTTCTTTCTGAGAACACTGTAGAGAGGATTAACCAGTTTAGAAAGCACTACAATAACAATGGTCAAAATGACAACCATGACCAAGAACCAGAAAGTCAGCTCAGCTGAGATGCGATAAGCCATAAAAATGGCACCAAAAACGATAATAGGCGCTCGCAAAAAGAGACGCAGGAATTGATTGATACCAGTCTGAATCTGGTAAGTGTCCGAAGTCAAGCGAGTGATCAAGCTAGAAGTTGTCAGACGATCTCTGCTATCCTTAGGTAAAGACAAAATATGTCGATAAAGATCGTTTGTCAATTCTTTGGCAAATCCAACCGCAGCCTTAGCTGAGTAGAACTGGGCTATTAAGGCCACTACAACACCAATTACTGCAAAGATAAGGAGCAAACCAATCTGCATCCATAGATGACCTTGATTTCTTTGGGGCAAGGATTGGTCAACAATCCCAGCAATCACCATGGGAACCAAGAGCTCAAACACAGCTTCTAGTAACTTGAACAAGGGAGCTAAAATTGATTCCTTGATGTAGGGTTTAAAGTAAGATAATAGGTGTTTCATAAATCCCTTCTATTCGTATTCTGGAAATGAAGAAAGTGGGAAGCACCCACCATCTCTAATTTATTTGTTTAAGTAAGGCAGTAGATAGCCATATCCTTCCTCTTCCATCTCATCCTTGGATACAAAACGCAAGGATGCAGAATTAATACAGTAACGAAGTCCACCTAACTCCCGCGGTCCATCTGTGAAAACATGACCCAAGTGAGCATTCCCCGACCGAGAACGAACCTCAATTCGCTCCATTCCATGGCTCAAGTCCTTGTAATAATGAATCAATTCCTTGGAAATCGGACGGCTAAAACTTGGCCAACCACAACCTGAGGCAAACTTATCCTTGGCAAAAAAGAGTGGCTCACCTGTCGTGATGTCTACATAAATTCCCTCTTCAAAGGTTTGGTCATAGGCATTGGTAAATGGAGCCTCTGTAGCAGCTTCTTGGGTGACACGATAGGACTCTTCGTTTAAGCGTTTCTTTAACACCTCTTGACTAGGCTTTTCATAATTTGCTGCGTCAATCAATGGCTTATCAGCATCGGTCACATCGATATGACAGTAACCCGAAGGATTTTTCTTAAGATAGTCTTGATGGTAGTCTTCAGCCAGAATGTAGTGGCGAAGTTTCTCCACCTCTACTGCAATCTTTCGACCCAGCATGCGCTCCTGCTCCTGCACTACTGTGTAGATGGCTGGCAAATCTGCTTCATCTTGGTAATAAATCCCAGTTCGATATTGACGTCCACGGTCATTCCCTTGTTGATTGACTGATAATGGATCAATAACACGAAAATAATAAAGTAAAATTTCTCTGAGTGAGACTACCTTCTCATCGTAAATCACTTGAACCGTTTCTGCATGGTCTGTTTCCTTGAGCAACTGGTAATTGGTCGTTTCGACTTGTCCATTAGCGTAGCCGACACTGGTTGCTAGCACTCCAGAAATGCGTGAAAAATATTCCTCTAGACCCCAAAAACAACCGCCTGCTAGATAAATTTCTGTCATCTTTATTTCTCCTTTATCAAGTTTTTAACTAATACTCTTCGAAAATCTCTTCAAACCACATCATCGTCGCCTTACCGTAGGTATGGTTACTGACTTCATCAGTTCTATCCACAACCTCAAAACACTGTTTTGAGCAGCCTGCAGCTAGCTTCCTAGTTTGCTCTTTGATTTTCATTGAGTATAAACTTACTTTCAAAAAAAGGATAGGAAGCCCTCTGGTCGAAAGTTTCCCCATCCTATCTTCTATTCTTTATTTTGCTTCTACACGGACACCTTGGGTATCAACCTTCAAGTCATGAAGCTTTCCTTTGAAGGGTTGCTTTGCCAATTCTGCCTTAATCGTTGGCATATTATCATGAGAAGCCAAGACCATAACTGTCGGCCCAGCACCAGAGAGGTAGGTTGCATAGGCACCATTTTCTTTAGCCACTTGCTTAATCGTCGCAAATTCTCTCACCAAGTCCTGACGATAGCGCTCGTGGAAGAGGTCTCCCTCGATTGCTTGACCTGCTGTCACCATATCTCCTGCCAACAATGCTGCAACCGCCACATTGGCAATAGAACTAGCTGCAACAGCTTCCTTGTAAGACAATTTTTTAGGCAAGACACCACGGCTGTCTCGAGTACGCAATTCATAGTTTGGAATGTAGGCTAGGAAATCACACTCTGGGAAGTCTGCTACGATAGCAGAGACTTGCCCATCAACGGAGCTTGCAATAACGAGATTACCATAAATGGCTGGAGCCACATTGTCAGGGTGTCCTTCAATCTTGGTCGCTAACTGCAATTTTTCATGATCAGACAAGTTGAGCTGACCCAGTTGGTTAGCTAGTTCAATCCCAGCAACAATAACAGAACTGGAAGAACCCAAACCACGCGCCAAGGGAACATCACTGGTCATTTTCAAGCGTCTTGGTTGCAAGTCTGGTACAATTTGCAAAGCAATTTTGAGCAAGAGATTACGCTCGTCATGTGGTATCCATTTGCCAATCTGGTGTTCAATCAGCCACTCATCCCGTTCTTCACAGACCTCAATTTGAAGATACTTGGTTACAGCTACACCGACCGAGTCAAATCCTGGCCCGATATTGGCACTGGTTGCAGGTACAATAATCTTCATCTTATTCTCCTAGCACCTTGAAGGTATTCAAGAGGTCGAATTCTGAAACCTTCTTCAATTCAGCTGAAACATTTTCAAGTTGCGCTTTATTGATCTTATGTGTAATGATGACGACACGCGCCTTGTCACCTTCATTGCCATCTTGGAGAATTTGCTTGAAGGAAATACCTGAGCGTTGAAGATTTCAGCCAATTTCAAGACCTGACCTTTTGAGTCTGGAGCCAAGATTAAGAAGTAGTAATTAGCTTTGACATCTTCAGCATTTGCCAAGACCAAGTCACGGCTGTATTCGTTGAAGTCTTTGCCAATGGTTCCATCATTCAAGCGACGAACGATACGAACAATATCCGCTACAACACTTGTTGCAGTTGGTTTTTGACCCGCACCTGGTCCATAATACATAGACTCACCGATACCGATAGATTCTACAAAAACAGCGTTCATTACACCATTCACACTGGCAAGTGGATGTGCTTTAGGAAGGAAGGTTGGGGTTACTTCTGCGGCAATACCTGAAGGAGTTTCCTCGATAGAACCAACCAATTTCACTACATAGCCCAGGTCTTGGGCTACAGCTACATCTTCTGGTGTGATGTTGCGGATTCCCTTGTGGGCTACATCGTCAAAGGCAACCTTCATACCAAAAGCAAATTGGCTCAAATCACCATCTTGTAGGCTGCATCAATCCCATCTACGTCATTCGTCGGGTCGCTTTCTGCAAAACCTAGTCTTTGTGCTTCCGCAAGAGCATCATCGTAAGACCAACCTTCTTCCACCATCTTGGTCATCATGAAGTTGGAAGTTCCGTTGACTACACCAAGCACACGCGTAATTTTATCAGAAGCCAAGGAATTTGCCAAGGTACGAAGAATTGGAATCCCACCAGCTACTGCTGCTTCGTAGTAAAGTGCTACCTTATTAGCTTTAGCGATTTCTAACAATTCTGCACCATGAACAGCCAAAAGATCCTTATTGGCAGTAACAACGTGTTTGCCAGCCTCCAAGGCACGAGTGATAAAGGTCTTGGCAGGCTCGATACGTCCCATCAATTCCACTACGATCGTAATGTCTTGATCTGACAAAATGTCATCAACATTGGTTACAAAGTTAAAGTCATTTCCTGCTGCAAGCAAGCGATTCTTTTCATCTTCGTCCTTGACCAATACCTTGGCAACTTCAATCTCTGAATGTGCTGATTGATTGATTTTTTCTCCATTTTCCTTTAGGAGGAAAGGCACGCCACTTGCAACGGTACCAAATCCTAGTAAAGCAATTTTAACTGTCATGTTTGTCTCCTCGAAATTTTCTATTATAGCCATTATAACAGAATTTTGTGAAAATTCCTATTATAGTAAATCGCTATTTCAGCCTAGAAAAGAAAAAACGAATCAAACGATTCGCTCTTCTCAAAATCTAAAAATAGCTTTCCAGAAAGGATTATCCAATCTTTTGCAGATTGAGCACTGCATGGTGATTCATCAAGACTTGGCCATACTCTTGCAAGACTGAGCGACTGATATCACTATCGTCTGCAAACTCGTGCATACGAGCTAAGAGCCAAGCTGGATATGGACTTGGATGATTTTCAATATCCACTAAGATGGTCAAATAATAGCGCTCATTCATCTTAAAGTTCAGAAGTTTCCATATCAAAAGTCACTGTCTTAGCGAAAGCTACCAAGTCAACCAACTTAGCAAAAGAAAGGATATAGTAGATGTAAGGCTCTTTCTTACTTTCAACTTCTTGTTCAGCTTGCTCTAGCTCTTCTTCCTCGGCTTCCGCTTGCTCTAGAGACTGAATCGCTTCAATATCGTCCTTAGTTTTGTTCGCCATGTTTTTTTCTAAGGTTTTGATAAATTCATCTGGGGACATTTGTGCCAATTCTTCCATATCTGGTAAATCCGATAAGTCTTCAAAATCTAGATTATGGTCAATCTTTGATTTGGTTACAAAAACATCGACCTTATCAGGTTTTGGAGTCACACGGAAGCTCAACATACCTGTATCCAAAAAGCTCTCAGGCATCTCTAACTCATCTAAGATAGCATAAAAGAACTCTTCTGTTTTTTCTTGAGGGACGAGAAAGTCAGCAATCTCCATTCCTCGATCCATCAAATCTTCTAAAGACATCGTGATTTTTAAAGTTGTATCACTGATTTGTTTCATTTTCATTGCTAGTAACCTCATACTTTCAGTTCTATCTATTATACTAGATTTTTACGATTTTATCAAAAGAAGGCTCCTCTGTCGGGATAGATTTTCCCTAGGGGAACTTCTCTAGAAGACTCTAATATTCTTCGAAAATCTCTTCAAACCACGTCAGCTTTATCTACAACGTCAAAGCGGTGCTTTGAGCAACCTGCGGCTAGCTTCCTAGTTTGCTTTTTAATTTTCATTAAGTATAAAAGAAAATTTCTGCGGACAAATAGAAAAAGCCTTCAAAATCGGCTCTTGTCCGACTTTGAAGACCTGATACATCAGAATGTTTATAATTTAAAGGTTGCTACACCGAGGATAGAACGATTTAAGTTTCTAAGAATTTGAAGACTTTGTTCAAATTTCTTATAACGAGTTACTCCGTATTCTTCAACAAGAAGGACGGTATCTCTTTCTAAAAGTGATGGCACATCCTGTAAATCTACAAAATGCATTCCTTTCAAAGCCTCTTGATTTTGTTTCAATTTATCTAGGATAGCTTTGTCTGAGCTAACGATTGTTAACTCTTGTCCAGCATTTTTGTATGACAAGACATCTGCTAGGTTGGCAATTGTTGTAATCTCTGTTACAAAATCAATTTGATATTGAGAAAAATCACCTGCTCTATTGATTGTTGGGTTAAAGAGATAAACCAATACATTTCCCGTCACAACCAAAATCACACAAACTATTCCAATAATAGCTAAACGGAGAATCAAGTTTTTCACATTTAATCCAAGCGCTGTCTCACCGTTTGCGTTCAATTCTTTAGAGTTGATGGTTTCCAATTTTTCAATTTTCACGTTTGCATAGGTATGTTTAAATTTATCAACCAATGCATCAATCTTTTTCTCTAACAAGTCATTGGCATCTTTACTTGGTGTCAAAATTTTCACACCAACTCCTGCATCGTCAATCATATAATAGACGGTCAATTTTTTCCACCAATAGTCACTTGTAGAATTTTTCAAGGTTGTCTCTGTCGTATCCAACTCACTGGCAATTTTTTTCAACTCACTCGGCTCTACATCATTGAAAAGATAAGCTCCATTCAAATTCCCATCAATCAATTTCCCGTAGAAATCACTATAACCACCAACTTGGTGATTCAAAATCGTTTTAGCTGAATCTTCCGGAGGTGTGATTTTATAGCTGATATAAGTAGAATAACTTGTTGTGTCTTTGACAGTGTTTTTATTCTTAACTGCTTTAATTGTAAATGGTACAGCAATGAGAGCAAATAAAGCGATGAGAGCTAGAATATTTGCTTTTCGTTTTTTATAAAGATTTGCAAACAAATCAGCTACTGAATAATGTTCAAACATGATTTTTTTCTCCTTTGTTTAGTAGATACTGGTTCTCTTTTGTAAGCATTTTTGCTACGAATAGAATCACAAGAACAATTCCCCAGAATTGCATTGTAAATAAATTGAAGAAACTTTCTGAAAAACTACTTCTTGGCATAAAGAATAGATTATTCAAGATGAGCAAAGACAAGGCAAAAAGGATTGTTCTTGAGCGATAGGCTACTTGTAGCATAGCTATAAATAATATACCAAGTAAGAGACTAAGTAAAAATACTCCTATCATACCATAGTCTGTATACAACTCCATAATATAGCTACTCCCGATACCATGTCCATTCAAATATTCATTGTTCAAGACAAGATAAGATAGATTATGGGCATAACTATTACTATCAATAGCTAGTTCCACACTATTGGTTGTATGTTCAAAGGCTTTTCCTCCGAAAATAGCCCCCAAACTTCCCCTTGCAAAATAATCAAGAACAGGACCAAAAGTAAAATTCCGGAAGTCTCGGTAAGGTAGGCTACTGTTAAATAGAAAACCTCGAGCCAGAACACCAAAACTAGTTCCTTGTTTATAGATAAAGTCAAGCAGGATATCCCAGAAACCTGTATGGGAAACTTGAACATTATCCCGTACATAATTGAGCACTCCCATTGCTAACATGAGAATAGGAGAACCTACAAAAATCGCTAACTTCTCTTTAAACCCAATCCATTTTCCCTTTTCAGTTTGCTCCCGCATAAAGTAATAAACAAAAGCAAATAAAATACTTAAAATAAAGGGATTTCGTGTCCCGATTGCCAAATGAATGGTATTGGCTGCAATAAAGGAGACAAGAACTGCTGTTGCTTGCCATTTCTTTGGCTTGGTTGCCAAATACATACACATTGCATAGACCGTAAATGTTGATAAGATATAGGTAAAATAGGGCAGTTTACTTTCAAAGTTTGCATAGTAGGCATAGTAGGAAGTCTGCAAGCGATACAAGAGTCGTTCAAATAAGCGAATGAAATAGAAAGGATAGGTCAGAAGAAAAACTCCTAGCGATACAAAGCGCAACCGCTTGATGTAAACCTCTTTTAGAGAACTTCCTATCTTGGGTACTTGTATTTTCTTTCTAGCTATAAAATCACGAGCCAGGATACCTCCTGTCATCAAACCCAGAATCGAAACCATGACGACTATAAAGGCAAAACGATAGGCTATGGGATGATAGGTATCCAAAGCACCATCTCTAAAATAATCAATGGTTGGCCTCGATACTAGAAATACAAAAATAGTTAAAAAGAAAATAAAATGGATGATATAATACTTAATGTCATTCCAACAAGCAATTAAGCTACTAACCAGTAAGAACAATAAAGTAGAAAGCAAGCTAACATTGTTATTATTAAACAGATACACAATTCCACTTACTAGCGTCAATGAATAGCTGACTATGGTCAAACTAAATAATAATCGTTTTCCATCAATCACTTGCTCACCCCCGTTCTAATGTAATTTTTTAGATTTTTCAATATTTTTTAGTAATAAGAATCGGTAGAAGGAAATATTTATGAATAGAGCCAAAGCACTAATTCTTCTCCCCTTACGGAAAATTGGATTCCTAGCAATAGCAAAGGCATGGCCTTTTAAAAAGCGATGAATCTGTGAATAGGCTTCAAACTGTTTATACTGATCATCTAGCAACATCTTATCCAGAATAAAGAAGTGGGCATAGGCCAATCTGAAAAAAGCAATCTCTTTCAAGTCAGGATAGTTTTTCACAACTTCATTATAGAACTTTTGATAGATATCAATATAGGCTAAATCCTTCTCCGCATAAGGTTTAGTCGTAATACTATCCCCTCTATGGAAATAGTAATAATAGGGTTTGGTATTAACAACGTACTTCTTAGCCAACTTGATTAAATCAAAATGATAATAAGCATCTTCATAAATCAATCCCTTTGGAAAGGATAGGGCAGTTGCAATCTCTCTCTTGATTAGCTTATTGCAGATCGTTCCAGGTATTTTTTCACCTATAAGGTATTCCCTAAGAAATGTTTGAGAATCACAGACAAAATAGTAATCCTGATTAGCTGACTGTGGGCTTTCATCATTAGCATAGACATTCATGACACCACAACTCGAAACATCCGCATCTTCTTGAATTAATTGCTCATATAAGCTCTGAATCATTTCTGGATGGATATAATCATCTGAGTCAATAAAAATCAGATAATCTCCGTGAGCTTGCTTCATTCCATCGTTTCGTGCTTGCGACAAACCTTCATTCTTTTTATGAATCACTGACACCCTATCATCTTGTTCAGCGATTGAATCACACAAGCGACCACTTTCATCCGTTGCTCCATCATCAACAAGAATGATTTCCAGATTCTGATAGATCTGCTTCTGGATGGAAGCTATCGATTTTTCTAGGTACTGCGCCACATTATAGACTGGCACAATGACACTGATTAATGCAGTTTCCATGCTACTCCTCTAATAATTTTTCTACTTGTTCGATTTGTTTGGCAATTGTAAATTGTTGAATGAATTGGCTAGCCTCGTCGATATCAAAGTTTGAGGCAGAGGTCATGTAGTTCGTAATTGCCTGAGCTGCCTCTTGATTGCTCTCAATGATTTGTCCAAATTGTCCTTCTTGGGATAATTCCTCAGCCCCTCCGACATCCGTAGAGACAAAAGGAAGTCCCAGACTTAAGGCTTCCACATACACTCCAGGAAAACCTTCTTGTTTAGACATAGACAAGAGAACTTTCGTTTGAGATAAATACTGATAAGGATTTTTTTGATAACCAAGGAAATGTACATAATCTTCAAGCTCATATTCTTTGACGCGTTTTTTCAGTTCCTCTTCCATATCCCCAGCCCCGATAAAATAGAGATGATAGTTTTTTCCCTCTTGGTGTAATAATCGTATCACTTCCACCACACGGTCAGACCCCTTATTTTCCTCAATCCGTCCGATAGTACAGATACTTTGAGGCGCAATCTCGATATCGATCTTCTCTTGAGATTTTTCTAAAATAGTCTTAAAATCATATCCATTGTAGACCGTCTGTAATTTCGAAGCATAATCTGGATAGACTTCCTTGATAGAATTGCTGGTTTTATTCGAAATTCCTACAATGGTATCCGCAGCATCCAACTGGCGTCTATGTGATTCTCTTTTAGATCTATCCTTAAGAAATTCTTCGATACTTCCATGAATCCAAGAGATTTTCTTGACTTCTTTTCTTTTAGAGAACAAAAGTGGAGGATTCATAATGGTAAAGGAAACTTCAACATCATAGTCATCTTTCACCAGCAAGCGACGTGTCAGTCTTGGAAAATAAATTCTCATTCTCCACAAAAGAGCTCGAATCCATCTGGCTTGGCGATAATCCTGAAGGGATTTTAAAATGTGTACATGCTTGGGAACAGATTCGTATCCCTTATCAAAATGTTCCATTTCAAGAATATCAATATCATACTTTTCTGGATCTAGATTTGAAACAATGGTAGATAGAATCTTCTCTGCACCACCCCCGAGAGAAAAAGACCACATAAAAAATAATATTTTTTTCTTAGCCACCATATTCTCCCTTGTATTCTGTATAAGACTTATCCATATCAGCAATTACAGCATCATGATGTGGTAACTGCTTGTCTATTGGTGGAGGTGTCATGTAGTCTCCAAAAGCAGTGCTGAGATAGGCATCATAGCCGACTGGAATGGGCATCTCTGTCCCTTCAAATGGCAAGAAAAGATTATCCTCAAAAGATTCGATTAGGTACTTGTTTCTCATGTAACCAGGACCCGAGCATAATTCCGTGATTCCATCGCTCTCAGCTAGACTATACTTGGTCATTTCTTTTTCAGCTTTTTTCCAAATGCGATAACGGAGAGATTTTGGCGTCAAACCGAGTAAAATACGGCTTCCCCATTTCATGACTACACCATGCTTTTCTGGAATAGTTTGCGCACAAAAAAGAGAATAAATCAAGGCCCAACGAACCTGTTTTTTCCTCTCAGCTGGATTTTTCGGATAATAATCCAAAGGTAACACATCTAAGGCCAGACCATGTGGCAAATCCAAATCCTGCTGATATGGCTTGATACAGGTGGTTTCCTTGTCACGAATGGTAATAAAAAGATTGCGGTCAACAAAATCCTTGTTACTTTTTGACAAGAAATATC